>JAABUJ010003121.1_pt1 | contig 19104 bp, 17 predicted proteins | sample 5559131 | NCBI WGS metagenome assembly JAABUJ01 (sample SAMN10711875, study PRJNA513366) | rock metagenome | isolation source: Antarctica rocks | place: Antarctica: Victoria Land, Mt New Zealand nord | collected 2016-01-07 | reverse complement strand
ATGGCCCAGGTTCGGGCCGCGGGTGGGCAGGCTCGGCGTGCACAGCGCTGTCGCTGCCCTTGCGGCTGGCGGACCGGGTGATCGGCGCGCTCAACGTCTACGCCCACGGCAAGGACGTGTTCGACAGCCACGCGGTCAGGCTGGGTGAGGCCTTCGCCCCCCACGCCGCTGGAGGTGTGTTCAACGCCCAGCTGCTGGCCCAGGCCGAGCGGCTCGTCGCGCAGCTCCAGGAGGCGCTGCAGAGCAGGGCCGAGATCGACCAGGCGCTGGGAGTGATGATGAGCCGCACCGGCGTCAACGCGACCGAGGCGTTTGCCCGGCTCCGCACGATGAGCCAGTCCCAGTCGGTCAAGCTGACCGATGTCGCACGCGGCCTGCTGGGCGAGGCCGTGCGCAACGCCCGGGCCCGGCACACTGCCGAGGATCCCGGCACGCATTCCGACTGACGCCGTCCCCCGGTTCGTGCGGTGGCGACAGGCCGGGAGGGCTACGGTGGACCGGCGGGAAGGCAGTCGCCCGTCCTGCCGCGGGCATCTGTGCCCGCGCCGGAGCCAGCGGACCCGCCCCAGCACCAGGGGCCGGCCGCCTCGGTCGGCCGTTCTCGGACAGATCCTGGGACGCAGGTCGGAGACACATCCGGGCAGACCAGGTTCAGGAGCAGGCTCGGTGCAGCCTCTCGACATCACCGCCCACCTGCGAGCGCTCGCGCGGCGAAGCGGTGCTCCGGAGACGCTGTCGAGCGAGTTGGAGGAGTTGCTCCCTGGTGTGCTGCGAGCTGCGCCATCGTGCCTGGGCGTGTCGGTCACCCTGACCAGACAGGGCCTGCCGGTGACCGTCACCTCGCTCAGCCTCTCCGCCGGGCTCAGGGAGGTGCGGAGCTCGCTGGCTGTGCAGCTTCCCCGTCGCGCGGCGCAGGACGCCCCCGGCCCGCTGCTTGTCCTGTACTCCGGAGCAGCTGGAGCGTTGGACCAGCTACGCCTGGACCTGTTGGCGCTGCTCGACCTCGACCCCCGCAAGGTCTGCATCGACACGCACCTCGCGCTGCCTGACCTGGCGACCGAAGCAGACGGCCTGGCCGCGCAGCTCGACGACCTGTCCGCGCTGAACCAGGCGGTCGGCGTGCTGCTCGACCGCGGACTGCTCCCGGAGCAGGGTCGGGCCCTGCTCGACGACCTGGCCGCGGCCGGCGACACCATCGCGGTGGCCGCCGCCCGGCTGCTGCTGCCGACGACGTCCTGGGACCCCGATGCCTTGACGACGCGTTCCTGACCGACCCGCGCACTGCTCGGGCCATAGGGTGCGGCGCGTGGTCCGGGTCGCGGTCGTCTCAGGTGGTCTGTCGCACGAGCGCGACGTGTCGGTGCGCAGCGGGCGGCGGTTGACCGAGGCGCTGCAACGGGGCGGGCTGAGCGTCGAGGACTGGGACGTCGACGAGCGCTTCATGCGGCTCCTGACCGATCATGACGCGGATGTCGCCTTCGTCGCCCTGCACGGCGGATCGGGTGAGAACGGCACCGTACAGGCACTTCTCGAGCTTGCCAGCGTCCCCTACGTCGGGTCGACGGCCGGTGCGTGCCGGGGCGCGTACGACAAGGCGATCGCCAAGACCCGGATGGCCGACGCGGGCGTGTGCACCCCCCCGTGGGTCACCCTGCCCAGCAGCATCTTTCGTGAGGTCGGCCCGCAGAACCTCTACTCGCTGGTCGACTCGGTCATCGGGCTGCCTCTGGTCGTCAAGCCGGTCGCGGGTGGCAGCGCCCTCGGCGTGACGGTCGTCCGGGAGGAGGCCGACCTGCCCGGCGCGCTGGTCCAGGCCTACGCCTACGGGTCCGACGTGCTGCTCGAGGCCCATGTCGGGGGTTTCGAGGTCACGGTCCCCGTCGTGGACCTCGGGGACGGCCCGCGCGCGCTCGCGCCGATGCTCATCGAGCTGCCGGAGGGCACGACCTACGACTACCAGGCTCGGTACGACGCGTCGTCCCGCGTCCGGTACACCTCTCTCCCGGACGACAGCGACCTGCTCGACGTACCCGCGCTGAAGCGGGTTGCCGAGCAGGTGCACGGGCTGCTCGGCCTGCGCGACCTGTCACGGGTCGACGTGCTCGTACAGCCGGACGGCGTGCTGCAGGTGCTGGAGGCGGCGGTCACGCCCGGCCTGACCGAGACCTCGACCTGGCCGCTGGCCGTAACGTCCTCCGGCCTGGACCTCGCCGAGGTGTACGCCACGCTGGTCGAGCTCGCCATGGCCCGCGGCGGCTGAGCCGGTCCGAGCACCTCCGGCGGGCTGCCCCACTACCCTGCTGCCCATGCTGACCGCGCTCCTCGACGGCGCCGTGCTCGCCGAGAGGACCGGCGCCGGCGACGCTCGCGTGCTCGCTCTGCACGGTTGGGCCCGTACCCGCGCGGACCTGCTGCCCGCGGTCGAGGGTTGCGCGTCGCTCGTACCCGACCTGCCTGGTTTCGGTGCGAGCCCGCCGCCCCCGACCGCCTGGGGCTCACGCGAGTACGCCGAGCAGCTCGCCCCCCTGCTTGCGGGCGGTGGCTGGACCGTGATCGGGCACAGCTTCGGCGGCCGGGTCGCCGTGCAGCTGGCGGCCGGCTGGCCCGAGCTGGTGTCCGGCGTCGTCCTGACGGGTGTCCCGCTGCTGCGTCCGGCCGGTTCCGGGACGAAGGCTCCGCTGGCCTACCGGTTGGCAAAGCGGCTCCACCGCGCCGGGCTGGTCAGTGACGACCGGATGGAGCAGCAGCGCCGGCTGCACGGCTCCGCGGACTACCGCAACGCGACCGGCGTGGTGCGTGACTGCCTCGTGAAGCTCATCAACGAGGACTACCGCGACGTGCTGCCGCTGATCACGGCGCCGGTGGAGATGGTCTGGGGGGCAGGCGATACCGCCGCGCCGCTCGCCATGGCGCGCGAGGCGCAGGGGTTGGTGCCGCAGGCCACACTTTCGGTCAGCGAGAGCTCCGGTCATCTGCTGGACGCAGCGCTCTACGTCCTGCTGCGCGAGAAGACAGCGGCGCTGGCGTGAGCCTCGTTGTACCCGGCCTGGCGTTCGTCGTGGCGCTGGCCGGTCTGCCGAGGTGGCTGCGGGTCGCGCAGCGCGAGCACTATCTGGCCGGCCGCGCCTCCTGGGCCTGGCAGCTGTGGCTCTCCCGGTCGCGGGCGTCCCTAGGGCTGGCCGCGCTGACCGCGGTGCTGCTGCTCGCCGGGATCGGTGCCGACCTCTCGGGAGCATCGAGCGCGGCCACGATCCTGCTGCTCGCCGCGGCTGTCGTGCTCGCCCAGGTCGTACCGCTCGGGCTGCCCTACCGCGGCCGCACCTCGCCGCTGCGCTGGACCCCCCGTGCACGCCGGATCGCCGCCCTCACCGCCGCGCTCCTGCTGCTGGGCGCGCTCGGCGGCGCCGTCGTCGCCGCGGTCGTGAGCGTCCTGCTGCCGGTCGTGGTGGACCTCGCGCTGCTGCTGCTCGGGCCCGTGGAGACGCGCCTGTCGCGCAAGTACGTCGTCCAGGCCCGGGAGCGCATGCAACGGGTGCGCCCGACGGTCATCGCGATCACCGGCTCGTACGGCAAGACGACCACCAAGCAGTACCTCGCGCACCTGCTCACCCAGAGCCACTCGACCCTGGCGACCCCGGCCAGCTTCAACAACGCGATGGGCCTGTCGCGCGCGGTCAACGAGGGGCTCGTGCCCGGCACCGAGGTGTTCGTCGCGGAGATGGGGACCTACGGCCCGGGCGAGATCCGCGCGCTGTGCGAGGTCTTCCCGCCCGACATCGCGGTGCTGACCGCGATCGGCGAGATGCACCTGGAGCGGATGAAGGACCGCGCGGGTGTGCTCGCGGCGAAGTCCGAGATCACCCAGGACGCAAGGGCTGTCGTCGTCAACGCCGACGATGACCTGCTTCGGGGGCTGGCGCAGGAGTGCACGGCCCGCGGGCAGCAGGTCATCCGCTGCTCGGTGACGGATCGCTCAGCCGATGTTGCGATCGTTGATGCTCACCTGTACGCCGCCGGTGCCGACCTCGGTGCGGTGCGACTGCCCGAGTCCGTGCACCCCAGCAACGTCGCGTGCGCCGTCGGGGCAGCCGTGGCCCTCGGCGACGACCCGTCCGCGCTGCTGGTCCGCCTGGCGAGCCTGCCCTCCGTGGCCCACCGGCTCGAGCCGGTCGAGCTGCCCAACGGCAGCTGGATCCTGGACGACACCTACAACTCCAACCCGGCCGGTGCCCGCGAAGCAGTACGACGGGCGGTCGCGCTCGGCGCCCGTACGCAGGGAAGCGTGCACGTCGTGACCCCGGGCATGGTCGAGCTGGGCTCGGTGCAGGCCGAGCGCAATGCCGAGCTCGCCCGGGATGTAGCGGACAGTGGGGTCTCGACCCTTGTCGTGGTCGGCCGCACAAACGCCCCGGCGCTGCACCGGGGGGTCTTCGGCGGCGGGTCGACGCAGGTCCTCGGGTGCGCCACGCGCGAGGGGGCGGTCGCCCTGCTGGAGACCAGGACACGCGCCGGTGACGTCGTACTGTTCGAGAACGACCTTCCCGACCACTACCCGTGAGGTTTCCCTGTGGCTGACGGCTCCGTCGCCGTCGTGTTCGGCGGTCCCTCGCCCGAGCACGACATCTCCATCCTGACCGGCCTTCTCGCGGAGCGGGTGCTTCGTGACGCGGGCGTGGACGTGACGCCGCTGTACTGGACGCGGACCGGTGACTGGGTCCTGTGCCCGCCGGCGCAGGAGGGCAAGGACTTCCTCGAGGGCCCTCCGAAGGGCGGCCGGGAGCTCGTGCTGCAGATGGGCGCAGGCATCCTGGCGAAGAAGGGCCTCGGTGGCGCGAAGCCGCTGGTGCTGGACGCCGCCCTGAACTGCTGCCACGGCGGGGCGGGTGAGAACGGCGGTCTCAACGCGGTGTTCGACCAGCTCGGCATCGCGATGACCGGTGGCCCGCCGCCGCTGGCCGCACTGGGCATGGACAAGCTCGCCTTCGGCGCGGTCCTTTCCGCCAGTGGCGTCCCGACCCTGGCGCGGGCGGCCGTGACCAGCGCGGAGCCGGGCTTCGGAGGGCCCTATATCGTCAAGCCCCGCTTCGGTGGTTCGTCCATCGGCATCGAGATCGTCGAGGACATGGCCACCGCGCGGGCGCTCGCGACGAGCAGCGCGCTCATGCGGTCCGGAGCCGTGGTCGAGCCGTTCCACGCCGGCGCGCAGGACCTGAACCTGGCCTTGCGGACCCATCCGGCCCTGCAGGTGTCGCTGCTGGAGAAGCCGCTGTCGCCGGACAAGAGCGAGGGGATCTACTCCTACGAGCAGAAGTACCTCTCGAGCCAGGGCCTCGCGTCGGCCCCTCGTGAGCTGCCGGCGCAGGTGGGCGCCGAGGTCACCGCGGAGGCCGAGCGGCTCGCCGGGCTCGTCGTTGCGGCGACCGGCATCCGGGGCCTGTGCCGGCTGGACTTCCTGCTCGTCGACGGGGTGCTGCACGTCAATGAGATCAACACCATTCCCGGGTCGATGGGCCTGTACCTGTGGCCGGCCGAGGTGAAGCCGGCCGATCTGCTGCTCAGCGCCGTCGAGGAGGCACGACGTGCACCGCGGGACGCCAGCGGCGCTTTCGAGCCGGGAGCGGCGCTGCGGGCCGCCGGTGGGATCGCCGGCAAGCTGGGCCAGATCGGCGCTGGTCGGTAGCCCGTTCGCGACTGCCCGCTGTGCTGAGGGTCGGGTTGCGCCCCGCTGGAGCGGGAAGACCGGGGCGGATCCCGACCCTCGCTCCCGTCAGCGGGCGTCCAGGACCCGGATCTGCACCAGGCGGGCCAGGTCGCCGGCGCCCCGGAGCACCACCAGCCGCGGGTCCGGGACGTCCAGCAGACGCCCCGTGACCAGCGGGCGCAGCGCGGCCAGCCGGCGGTCGGCGAGCACCGCATCGACGGCTGTCCGCTCGCCGCCGACCACGACGCCCTCAAGGGTCGGCGCTTGCGGCAGCAGGTGGGTCACAGTGTTGTCGGCGGCCGCGGCCAGCGCCACGGACACCTGACCCTCGCGCCGACGGGCGAAGCGCTGCTGCGACCAGCCGCCTGCTGCCGAGCGCCCGTGCACCTGCCGTGAACCGACCTTGGAGCTGACCAGGCGTCGACCCTCGAAGACCCCCGCCGCATGCCCGCCCAGGCGGACCAGCAGCACACCGATCCGTCGTTCGCGCAGGCAGTGCGCCACGAGGGCCGCGCTGCACCGCTGTCCGGCTATGAGGTCGTCATCTGCGTCGCGCTGTCCGTCGGGAGCGTCGTCGTCCGGCACGTCGAGGACCAGCGGACCGAACGGCACCTCCACCTCGGCGACCGCACCGTCGCCACCGGCCAGCCGGACCACGTTCCCGTCGTACGACGGGGTGGCGCCGTCGTGGCGCTCAGCGAACCCGAGCAGCCAGCGGGCGAGCCGTTCGGGCGGCACGCTCACCCAGCGGCCACCACCGGCAGCGGGGCGCGAGGTCACGCGCGCATGGTGGCACCGTCCACCCTCGAAGCGCTGACGTCCGGACCGCCGGCGAACCTACGCGGCCGCTCCGGCGTACCGTGGGCAGGTGATCTCGAGCCGTGAGACCCGCCTGCTGGCGCCCGCCGGGCCGGGGCGCAAGGGCGCGCTGCTGTACGCGCTGAAGACGACCAACCCGCCGCCGGACCGGCCCATCGCCGATCTGGGCGGCGTGACGCGCTGGGTCGTGGTGACGCGCGCCGCGGTGCTGCCGATGACGGTGTTCGCCGGGCTCGTGGCCGGCCTGCTGGCGGTGCGCGCGGACGGGTTCCGCACGGAGCTGTTCCTGCTGGCGCTGCTCGGGATCACCCTTGCGCACACCTCCAACAACCTCCTGAACGACCTCGCCGACACCGATGTCGGGCTCGACACCGACAGCTACCCGCGTGCCCTCTACGCGCCGCACCCGCTGCTGAGCGGCCTGGTGACCCGCAAGCAGCTGTACGCCGCGATCCTCGGCATCAACCTCGCCGACCTCGCCATCATGCTGGTGCTGTTCAGCCAGCGTGGTTGGCCCGTGTTCGCTTTTGCAGTAGGGGGTCTCGCCCTGTCGTACGCCTACACCGCCCCGCCGCTGCGGCTGAAGAAGCACGGGCTGGGCGAGCCGGACGTCTTTCTCACCTGGGGCCCGCTCATGGTCGCCGGCACCTACTTCTCCGCAGTCGGGCACCTGCCGTGGCAGGTGTGGGTCGCCTCGGTGCCGTACGGCCTGCTCTGCACCACTGTGCTGATGGGCAAGCACATCGACAAGATCCCGTACGACGCGCCGACCGGCACCCGGACGATCCCGGTGATCCTCGGCGAGGCCCGGGCGCGGTCCCTGACCAGCGGGCTGCTGGTGGCCTTCTACGTCACGGTCGCCGGTGCCGTGCTGTTCGGCGCTCTGCCGTGGCCGACCCTGCTCGTGCTCGGCGGACTGCCGGTCCTGCGGAAGGTCATCGGCGCGTTGCGGGCGCCCCGTCCGGACGAGCCGCCGCCCGGGTTTCCGGTCTGGCCCCTGTGGTTCGCGGCGATCATGTTCGTGCACATCCGCAGGGCCGGCGAGCTGCTCGTCCTGGGCCTGCTGCTCGCCGCGGTCTTCGACGTCGGCCTGCCGCTGGGCGGGTGATCGACGGCGTGGCCCCGGATTCGGGCGTCAGGGGATGCTGATGACCTTGTACGACTCGGCGAGGTGCCCCTCGGGCAGCCCCGCGTCGGCCGCGACGGTGCTGAGCCAGCCGCGCAGCATCCCCTCCAGGTCGGGCATGTGCGCGGTCTGGGAGGCGTGCTGACGCAGGGCCGCCAGCTTGCGGTCGAACACGTCGGTGATGTCCACCCAGCGGTTCGCCCCTGCGCCGCCGGCGGTCATGACCCACACCTCGTGCACGCTCCAGGCCTCCAGGCCCTCGGCGGCCAGCTCGAGGTGGGTGAACGGGTTGCGTGCATCCGGGTAGACCGCGCACAGCGTCGCCTCGCCGGTCGCGCGGTGGTCCGGGTGGCTGGCGCCGATGCGCTCCCAGTTGATCTCCGGGGACTGCATGAGCAGCCGTTGCGGCTGCACCTGCCGGATGACGCGGGAGATGTCCCGTCTCAGGTCGAAGCTGACGCTCACCTGGCCGTCCGGGTAGCCCAGGAAGACGACGTCCTCGACACCGACCTCCTTGGCGGCCGCGCGCTGCTCGTCCCGCCGGATGCCACCGATCTGATCGCGGGGGACCGCGGGGTCGAAGCCACCCGCGTCACCATCGGTCACGATGCAGTACGTCACGGCGATGCCCTCTGCGGTCCAGGTCGCGATCGTGCCCGCCGAACCGAAGTCCACGTCGTCGGGGTGCGCCACGACCACCAGGGCCCGCTCGGTCTTCTCCTCGTCCATGTGGGCATCCTGCACCAGGGAAGGCGCGTACGGCCCGGCGACGTTGTCCCCGACGAAGGAGGCAGCCATGCGCAAGCTCGACCCGAGTGAGCTGTACGAGCTCGATCCCGTACGTCCTGAGCTCGACGGTCCCGTCCTGGTGCAGGCCCTGGAGGGCTTCATCGACGCCGGCGGAGCCCGCAAGCTGGCCAGCACCCACCTGCTGGACAGCCTGGAGTCCACGGTCATCGCGCGGTTCGACGTCGACCAGCTCTTCGACTACCGGGCTCGGCGTCCAGTGATGGTCTTCGCCAAGGACCACTGGGAGTTCTACGACGCGCCCCAGCTCGCCCTGCACCTGCTGCACGACCAGGCCGGTACGCCGTTCCTGCTGCTCGCCGGCCCGGAGCCCGACGTGCAGTGGGAGCGCTTCATCGCCGCCGTGCAGCAGCTGTGCGTGGTCCTGGGGGTGCGCCTGTCCATCGGGCTCAACGCGATCCCGATGGGGCTGCCGCACACCCGCCCCGTCGGCGTGATCGCCCACGGTTCGCCGCGGTCGCTCGTCGAGGGGCGCGAGTCGTGGGTGGAGACGGTCCAGGTCCCGGCCAGTGCCGGACACCTGCTGGAGCTGCGCCTCGGCGAGGCCGGCATGCAGGCGATGGGTTTTGCCGTGCATGTCCCGCACTACGTCGCGCAGACGCCCTATCCCGCGGCGGCGGCGCAGCTGGTGCGCGAGGTCGCGGCCTCCGGAGCCCTGGTGCTGCCCACCGCTGCGCTGGACGAGGCGGCGACGGTGACCCGCGAGGCCCTGGATGCGCAGGTCGCTGCGGCCCCCGAGGTCGCCGAGGTCGTGCACGCCCTCGAGGAGCAGTACGACGCCTTCATCGCCGGTCGCGGGAAGTCGCTGCTGGCCGACACCGAGATGCCCTCCGCCGACGAGCTGGGCGCGGAGCTCGAGCGCTTTCTTGCCGAGCGGGGCGATGCGCAGTCCTAGAGTGGAACGCATGTTCGACGGTGAGGACGGTCCGGCGGTGCTGGCTCCGGCGCGTCCGGGAGCCGACCGGCTGCTGGAGGGGCTGAACTCCCAGCAGCGGCAGGCCGTCGTGCACGCCGGCGGCCCGCTGCTGGTCGTTGCCGGGGCCGGGTCGGGCAAGACCAGGGTCCTCACCACCCGGATCGCCCACCTGCTCGCGGCCCGCTCGGTCCAGCCCGGCGAGGTCCTTGCCATCACCTTCACCAACAAGGCCGCCGGCGAGATGAAGGAGCGGGTGGCTGCGCTGGTCGGCGCCCGCGCCCGGGCCATGTGGGTGAGCACCTTCCACAGCGCCTGCGTCCGGATCCTGCGCGCCGAGGCCAAGAAGCTCGGCTTCACCACGACCTTCTCGATCTACGACCAGGCCGACGCCCAGCGGCTGATGACCCTGGTCTGCCGCGACCTCGACCTGGATCCCAAGCGCTTCCCGGCCCGGGCGATGAGCAACCAGATCAGCGACCTGAAGAACGAGCTCGTCGACTGGGAGGCGGCCCGTACCAAGGCCGGGAACGTGATCGAGGAGCAGCGCGCCGAGGTCTACGCGCTCTACCAGCAGCGGCTGCGCGAGGCCAACGCGATGGACTTCGACGACCTGATCATGACGACCGTCGAGCTGCTGCAGGCCTTCCCCGACGTCGCGGAGCACTACCGGCGGCGCTTCCGGCACGTCCTGGTCGATGAGTACCAGGACACCAACCACGCCCAGTACACGCTGGTGCGGGAGCTGACCAAGGCGGTCGGCGACCTGCCGGCCGCGGAGCTGTGCGTCGTCGGCGACGCCGACCAGTCGATCTATGCCTTCCGGGGCGCCGACATCCGCAACATCATGGACTTCGAGATCGACTACCCGGACGCCGCTGTCGTGCTGCTCGAGCAGAACTACCGCTCGACCCAGACGATCCTGTCCGCGGCCAACGCTGTCATCGCCAAGAACTCCGGGCGCACGGACAAGCGGCTCTGGACCGACGCCGGCGACGGTGACCGCGTTGTCGGCTACGTCGCGGACAACGAGCACGACGAGGCGGCCTTCGTCGCTGGTGAGGTCGACGCGCTGTGCGACGACAAGGGCGTGCAGCCGCACGACGTCGCGGTGTTCTACCGGACCAATGCGCAGTCCCGGGTCTTCGAGGAGATCTTCATCAGGGTGGGCCTGCCGTACCGGGTGGTCGGCGGTGTGCGCTTCTACGAGCGCAGGGAGGTCCGGGACGCGCTGGCCTACCTGCGGGTGCTGGCCAACCCCGCCGACGTCGTGTCCCTACGACGCATCTTGAACACCCCGCGGCGGGGCATCGGTGACCGCGCCGAAGCGTGCCTGGAGGCCTTCGCCAGCCGGGAGCGGGTGCCGTTCGGTGAGGCGTTGCGGCGCTGCGACGAGGTGCAGGGCATGGCCCCGCGCAGCGCCAAGAACGTGCGGGAGTTCGCCGATCTCATGGACGAGCTGCGGGCCCTGGTGGTGGGCAACATGCCGCCGGCCGAGGTGCTCGAGGCGGTGCTGGACCGCACCGGCTACCTCAGCGAGCTGGCGCAGAGCATCGACCCGCAGGACGAGAGCCGGGTCGAGAACCTCTCCGAGCTCGTCGGCGTCGCGCGCGAGTTCGAGGAGCGGGTGCCCGACGGCGGCGTACCGGAGTTCCTCGAGCAGGTGTCGCTGGTCGCCGATGCGGACAGCATCCCCGACGCCGACGGGACCGGCGGTGTGGTCACCCTCATGACGCTGCACGCGGCGAAGGGCCTGGAGTACCCCGTGGTGTTCCTCACCGGGCTCGAGGACGGCGTCTTCCCGCACCTGCGTGCGCTGGGCGACGCGGGCGAGCTGCAGGAGGAGCGCCGGCTGGCCTACGTCGGCATCACCCGCGCCCGCGAACGGCTGTACGTCAGCCGCGCGCACCTGCGCAGCGCGTGGGGGCAGATCTCCTACAACCCGCCGTCGCGCTTCCTCGACGAGCTGCCCGAGCACCTCATGGACTGGCGCCGGTTGGAGAGCACGGTCACCTCGACGCCGGCGCTGTCGCAGGCGGCGACCCGGCTCGCGGCGAGCCCGCGCGGCAAGAGCGCCGGACCGGGCCTCCGGCCGGTGCCGCAGCTCGAGGTCGGCGACCGGGTGAGCCACGACGCGTTCGGGCTGGGGCTGGTGACCGCGACCCGTGGGGCGGGGGACTCGACGCAGGCCGAGGTCGACTTCGGCACCGGGACCGGCGTCAAGTGGCTGCTCCTGCGCTACGCCCCGCTCGAGAAGCTCTAGCGGCAGCCGTTGACACCACCGGGGGCGCCGCGTCGATCGGGGTGACGCCGGGCGTGAGCGTACTGCCGTCTTCGTCCAGATGCGCTAGCAGGAAGGCGATCTCGTGCACGACCCGGCCGTCGATCGGCAGGCTCATGTGCCCCACCCCGCGCAGCAGCACGTTGCGGGCGTGCAGGTCCGGGTGGTCGATCCGGGCCGAGCGCTTGGGCACGACCATCTGGTCCAGGTCGCTCCAGAACGCCACGAACCGCGTCCGGCAGCCGGGCGCGGGCTGGGCGAGCTCGCCCACCACGTCGCTGCCGGGGCGCAGCTGCTTCACGAAGCGCTGCGGCCACAGACGGGCGGTGTGCGTGCCCGAGTGCGGCGAGCCCAGCGTGCACAGCGTGTGCACGCGTGCGTCGCCGCCGAGGCGCTGCACGTAGTAGCGGGCGACCACGCCGCCGAGGGAGTGCCCGATCACGTGCACCCGCTCGTACCCGGTCTCCTGGCAGGTCGTCTCCACCAGCTGCTGAAGGCGTACGGCGACGGACCGCACGTCCTGAGCCAGCGGGCTGTAGTTGAGGGTCAGGACCCGGCCGAACCCGCGGCGGCGCAGCGACCGGCGCAGCAGCGTGAAGATCGACCGGTTGTCGACCATCCCGTGGACCAAGATGATCGGCGTCCCGGCCGCCACGACGTCGCCGAGCAGCAAGCCGCGCTGCACGGGCGGCAGGTCGGCCAGGGTGAAGCGCTCGAGGTCCTCGCGGCCCCGCTCACCGGTCTTCTCGCGCACGACCCCGAGGGGGTAGAGGGCCGCATGCGCCGCCAGCCAGGCGAGCTCGGTACCGGCGCCCTTCAGGCCGCTGGGCCGGCAGAGCGTCTGGAGGCCGCGCGAGGTCGTACGCGTGGCCCTGGCCAGGCCCCGGCGGGGGTCGCGCACGTGTCCTCCGGTGTCAGGGGCGGTCCGTGTCAGGCTGCCTTCCCACGCTACGCCCGGGCGAGCGCCGCTGTGAGCAGTTGCACACCACCGAGCTGTCCCGGGCGCGTACTGTCCCACCGCAGTCCCACGACTGCCCGAGGAGGCACCGTGACCAGCGCCACCCGCATCCGCGTCGTCGTCGCGAAACCCGGCCTGGACGGGCACGACCGCGGCGCCAAAGTCGTCGCGCGCGCCCTGCGTGACGCCGGCATGGAGGTCATCTATACCGGCCTGCACCAGACACCGGAGCAGATCGTCGAGACGACGATCCAGGAGGATGCGGACTGCGTCGGGCTGTCGGTGCTCTCGGGCGCGCACATGACCCTGTTCACGCGGGTCATGCAGCTGCTGCGCGAGCGCGGCGCGGACGACGTCGTGGTCTTCGGCGGCGGCATCATCCCCGAGGACGACATCCCGCTGCTCGCCGAGGTCGGGGTCGGCAAGGTCTTCACCCCCGGCGCGACCACTGCCTCGATCGTGGAGTGGGTGCGCGAGAACGTCGGCGCCGCCGCGGTCTGAGCGGGTCCCGGATATGGGCAAGGTCTTCGACGGTGTCGACGCGGAGCTGTCGGCCTGGATCACGGCGGCGCCGCTGTGGTTCGTTGCCACCGCACCGCTGGCCCGCGACGGGCGCGTCAACGTCTCTCCCCGCGGCCACGACACACTCTCGGTCCTGGGACCGCACCGGGTGGGGTGGGTCGACTACACCGGCAGCGGCGTCGAGACGATCGCGCACCTGCGGGAGAACGGCCGCATCACCGTGATGTTCTGCTCCTACGACGCCCGGCCGCGCATCGTCCGCCTGCACGGTCACGGCACCGTCGCGCTGCCGGGCGAGGCGGCGTACGAGCAGGTCGTGGCCCTGCACCCGGCGCACCCCAGCACGCGGGCCGTGGTGCTGGTCGACGTCGAGCGGGTCAGTGACTCCTGCGGGTACGGCGTCCCGGTCATGGAGGTCGTCGGCGAGCGTGACCTGATGCGGCTCACGGCCCAGAAGAAGGGACCGGAGGGTCTGGCGGCCTACCGGGCCCAGCACAATGCCGTGAGTATCGACGGTCTGCCCGGCCTCTGACCTGTCATCGTTGTGGCAGGGCTGCACCCACCGACCGGGCAGATCGGCAAGACTGTCCGGATGGATGTCATCGGGAAGTTGCGTGGGCTCGACGACCGCGTGCTGGGTGACCGGCTTCGAGGAGGACAAGGCATGCCCGACGAGACCGTCCCTCGCAAGCGGCGCGGCCCGGCCGCCGTCGCGGGCGTGCTGCGCGTCACCTACCGCATCTCACAGCTGGTGCTGCTCGTGCTGGCGGTGGTGGTGATCCTGGGGATCGTGTTCACCAAGGCGCCGACCAATGCCAAGAACACCATCGTCAGCAACGTGCTGGACCTGGCCCGGGATGCGGCCGGACCCTTCAAGGACGTCTTCTCACCGAAGGACAAGGAGAACGCGCTGGTCATCAACTACCTGCTGGCCGGCGGCGTGTACCTCGTCCTGGCCTACATCGTCGGTCGGCTCCCGACGGGCAAGGGCTGAGCTGTCCGGCACGCCGAGCATGTCCTGGTGCGCCTAAAGGTCGGCGTGCCAACTCCGTGCCTGCCGGATGACGGGTTCTGGCACACCGAACATGTCCGGGTCGGTGTGAAGTTCGGCGTGCAACTCCGTGCCTACGGTCCGACCTGATCTGGCACGCCGATCATGTCCGGGTCGGTTTGAAGTTCGGCGGGCCGGCTCCGTGCCTGCGGTCCGACCTGATCTGGCACGCCGATCATGTCCGGCCGCGCCCGAAGATCGGCGTGCCGCGAGAGTCCACTCTGTTCAGGTCTACGTTCGCGCTGGTACGGGATCTCAGGCGGTACGCCGGCGGCGGACCCAGGCCGCTCCGCCTAGCAGTGCGAGGGCGAGCGCGGGCAGGCGGGCCGATCCGCCGGTGCGCGGCAGCTCCGCGGCCGAGCTGACGGGGGCTGCTGCGGGCGCGCCGGCACCGGCTCCCGCAGCGGCAGCGGCAGCGGGTGCCACAGCCGCGACGCGCGCCGGGGCGGCTGCTGCGGTTACCGACAGCTTCCCGGGCAGGGTCAGCGTCGTCGGCGCCTTCTGGCTGGTCGACAGGGTGACGAGCTGCGCGAGGTCGTTGTTCTTGTACGCCGCGTCCGACAGCGACACGACCAGCTTCATCGTGTGGCCCTTGCGGAAGCGGTGCACCACCCCGGGCAGCGACACCTGCATCGGCTTGCTGATGTCGGCGATGCGGATCGGCGAGATCACCCGGTGCGGCAGGTCGATCGAGCCGTCGGGCGCCACGTCGTACAGCTTGATGAACGCGACGAGCTGGCGGCGGGGGCCATCACCCTGGGCCGCCATGGCGGTTGGCGAGGCCAGCCGCAGGGTCGCGGTCGGGATGCCGACGACGTCGATGTCGTGCGCCAGGGGTGCGGTCGACAGGGCCGCCGTGGCGCCGGGCGCGTCTGTCACCGGCTGGCTCTGGTCCAGGGCCGAGGTCTCGGTGTAGCTCAGGGGGACCTGTGCCGGCACCCCGAACTGCGTCGAGCCGTCCTTCAGTCCCTTCGAGGTCGGTACGAGCGAGCTGCCGGAGCCGTACAGCGTCGTGGTCCCGGGCAGCGGGTAGCTGGGGGCGCTGGTGAAGGCCGGGGCCGCATTGCCCGTGTACGGCACGTAGTCCCTGAACCAGCTGAAGTCCAGCGCGGGGGCGGCACCGGTGCCCTTCAGATAGTGGTCGAACCAGGCCGTGACGACCTGGCCCTCGTAGTTGGTGTCCGGGTGCGAGAGGTCGAATTCGCCGGGCAGCGGGGCGTGGCTGTGGCCCACTGCTGCCAGATCATCTTGACCGGCGTGCCCTGCTTCTTCAGGGACGTGTACGTCGCGGTCGCCTCGTGCAGGTTGAACAGCGTGTCGGCCTGACCCTGCCCGAGCAGCGTGGGGATGCGCACCTTTTGGATGTAGGTCTCCACCGAGGCGTTGCGGGCGAAGTCAAGGGTGGCCTGGTCGGGGTAGCCGGCCAGGTCGAGCTGGGCCTTGGAGGCGCAGGCCTGGTCGGCGAAGTTGGGGCAGGGCCCGAGCCGGGTCGGGTCACCTGTCGCGGCGGCGGCCATGATGCCGTCCACGAAGCCGACCGTGAAGAACAGCGTCGTCCAGTCGACCTTCTCCGTGCCGGGAGTGGCGTAGGTGACGCTCGTGCTCGACGGCAGCGAGGTGTTGTTCGGCGCCAGGGAGTAGGCAAGGTCGTTCCAGGTGATCAGCGGGATGATCGTGTCCAGCCGTGGGTCGATCGCCGCCGTCGCGAACTGGATCTCCCCGCCGTAGGATCCGCCGACCATCCCGACCCGCGGGTCGTCGGTCCGCGATGTCCCGTTGTGGTCCATGGGGTCCTTCGTCACGTAGTCGACGGAGACTGAATCCCCCAAAGTGTCCCGCGCGGTCGTCTTGCCGGCCAGGAAGTCGATGAGCTGGCTTGCTGCCGCGCCGTCGTGCTCCCGGTCGTCGAGGGTGATCTTGCAGCCGCTCCCGCTGCCGGACGCGGTGGCGTCCGAGCCGAAGCCCAGGCCTGAGTACGACAGCACCACGTAGCCCTTGGCGGCGTAGGCCATCCCGAGCCCGGCCTGGTCGGCCTTGCTGCCGCCGAAGCCGTTGGTCGTCAGGATCGCCGGCGCCGGGTTGGCCTTTTTGACGCCTGCCGGCGTGTAGAGATCGGCGTCGACCACGCACGTCTGCTTCATCGTCGGCGTGAGGGCGGACTCTGACGCCACCATGGTGGTGATCTTCAGGTGCTGCACCGTTGGGGTTGCCGCGACCGTGCTCAGCGACGGGGCAGCCGCGCTCGCCAGCGAGGGTGCGGCGAGCACGGGCAGCGTCGTGAGCAGGGCCAGGGTCAGGGCGGTACGACGGGACACGGGATCTCCGTTGCGGTCAGGAGGTGAGGCGAGTCGGCCCGAGCTCGAGCCGGTGCTCCGACGCAGCTGTGCTCGCAAGCGGTGCGAACGCGTGCGGCTGTCTCACGTCGCGGTGTGACGTGTGCAACGACGAGCCCGCAGCGCCGGGAACTGGCGGCTCAGTGTGATGTCCGTCACACACGACACCGACGGGCCACCAGGACAGCGCCAGCGAGCAGGGCGAGGGCTGCCGCGGGAAGGCCGGCGTCCAGACCGGTTGCCGGCAGCCGCGCGGCCGAGGTCGCCGGCGCGGCGGCCGCAGGTTCCGCAGCCGGGGCTGCCGGTGCCGCCGCGGCCACCGGTGCCTGACTCCTGACCCTTGCCGGCATCACCTGTCCGGGCAGGGTGAAGGTCGAGCCCGTGCTGGTGACCGTGATGGCGTCCGGTGCCTTGCGTTGTAGGAGGTGGTGTCGGTCGCGGCCAGGGTGAGCCGCGCGCGGTGGCCCTTGGCGAACCGGTGGGCGAAGCCCAGCAGCTTCAGGTCGACCGGCCGGCCGACCTCCGCGGCCGGCACCCGTACCGGCGCGATCAGCCGGTGGATCAGCGTCGCGGTCCCGGCGGCGTCGACGTCGTACACCTTGCCGAACAAGACCAGGTCGGTCGTGGCGGTGTGCTTCAGCATCAGGTGCGCGGACGGCACGCCGACGCTGACCAGCTCGCTCGGGAAGGGCGCGGTCGTGAAGTCGACGTGCTGGCCGGGCTGCTCGCTCGGCGGCAGCGGCACCCGGGGGGAGCTCTGCGGCCCAGTGAAGTTCGAGGTCTCGGTGTACGCCGACGGCGTGCCGCCCGGGGGGGTCAGGAACGTCGCCGTACCCGGGGCGGTGGCGCCGGTCGTCAGTGCCGAGGTCCCGGACAGCCGGTAGGTCGTCGCCGGGCCGGCAGGGAACTGCGCGGCCTGCCCGTACTGCTCGTCGTCTGCGCCTGAGCCGCCGTAGGGGACCCAGTCCCGGAAGTACGTGAAGCCCGGGGAGGGGTCCGGTGTACCGCGCAGGTAGTGGTCGAGGAAGTGCAGGGTGCGCAGCGTCAGGTAGCAGTCGTCCAGCCCGCGAAAGTCCGCGCCGCCGGTGCCCGAGCCGTAGACCTCGCACTCGCCGGGCAGCGAGTCGTAGCCGCCGTGGCCGCCGGAGTTCCAGATCATCTGCACCGGTACGCCGCGCCGTCGCAGCGAGAGGTAGGTCGAGACCGCGTCGTTGGTGTTGAACAGCGTGTCGCTCTGCCCCTGGACCAGCGTGGTGGGCACCGTCAGCTTGTCGATCTGGGTGGTCGCAGACGAGTCCGCCAGCAGCGCCTTGTCCTGCTCCGTGGCGTCCCCGGTCGCCGATATGCGCCCGTAGGTCTGGCATACCTCGAGGAAGAACCCCGGGCACGCTACGCCTGCGATCTTCGTCGGGTCACCGCTCGCCGCCTTGTCCTGCGGGCACATTCCGGCGCCGGATGCCGGGTTCATGTTGCCGGAGATGAAGAACAACGAGGTCCACTCCGCCTTGAACACACCCTGCGTGTTCTTCTCGTGCGAGAAGCCGGTCGGGTCGCCCGGCACGATCCGGTTGTTCGGGTCCAGGGAGTACTGCAGCGTGTTCCAGGTCCGGCCCGGGGCGATCGCGTGGATGCGCGGGTCGTTCTCGGCGACGTTGGCCTGGATGCCGCCGCCGTAGGAGCCGCCGACCATCCCGACGACCGGGCCGTGGCTGTCGTGCAGCACATCGGCCCGCGGCCCGAGCAGCTTGGTGATGAGCTGCTGGGCGTCCTTCACGTCGTACGTCCGGGACTGCAGGGTCACGCAGCCCGAGCTGTGGCCGAAGCCCTGGGCGGTGTAGGCCAGCACGACGTAGCCGTGCCGGGCCAGGAACGTGGCCTGGCTGACGATCTCGGCCGCGGACTTCGACAGCCCGAAGCCGTTGGTCTGCAGGATCGCGGGCTGCGGGGTGGCGTTGCCGTTGGGCACGTAGAGGGTTGTGTCGATCATCGCCGGGTGCTTGCCGTCGGGACCGTCCACGACGGGTACGAGCGCATCGAAGGTCTTGAAGGTGTGCGTGCCGGGCGAGGGCGCGACCACGTCGGCGTACGCCGGGACGCCGGGGGTCGCCAGGACGAGGCCGACGACCGGCGCGAGCAGCAGCAGTGTGGGGCGCATCACAGCAGTGTGTCGTGCGCGAAGGCGCTGCGGGGCGGGATCGGAGCCCTCGCTAACCTCGCGTCGACCCTGACATCGAGCGACGGGACCCCTCGTGGACCTCATGGAGTACCAGGCGAAGGAGCTCTTCGCCAAGCACGGCGTGCCCGTGCTGCCGGGCGAGACGGTGGACACGGCCGAGGCCGCCCGCGCGGTCGCCGAGCGGATCGGCAAGCCGGTCGTCGTCAAGGCCCAGGTCAAGACCGGTGGCCGCGGCAAGGCCGGCGGGGTCAAGCTGGCCGAGACGCCGGACCAGGCCGTGGCCCGCGCGAGCGACATCCTGGGCCTGGACATCAAGGGCCATGTCGTCCACAAGGTCCTGGTCACCGAGGCCAGCGACATCGACACCGAGTACTACGTGTCGTTCCTGCTCGACCGGTCCCACCGCACCTACCTGGC
>JAABUJ010003120.1_pt1 | contig 19107 bp, 9 predicted proteins | sample 5559131 | NCBI WGS metagenome assembly JAABUJ01 (sample SAMN10711875, study PRJNA513366) | rock metagenome | isolation source: Antarctica rocks | place: Antarctica: Victoria Land, Mt New Zealand nord | collected 2016-01-07 | reverse complement strand
TTACCTCCACCGCCGCTCCGATAGCTTCCGGCTGGAGCGATCAAACTTGGCCGGGTGGGACTTGCACCCACTGGGAAGCCGTGCCTTATCACGGCGCACACTCAAAATCATTATTAGTTTTTATGTTTTGAATTTTGGGTGAAAGATCGGTAGCAAGCAGTTGAGTGAACGCGGAAGCTTTCCGAAGCGCGTCACGAGCGCTTTCATAGAAAGCGAACTCCGATTCTGTTAACTCTCCATCGATATCGCTCATCTTCGTCCCATCTCTCGGAATATCTTAATACAGAACTGATCTTGACCATCGACGCCGAATGGGCTCGATCCAGACCACGGAGCCAGTGCCGACCGGTGTTGGATTTTTGATGCTCTCGATTATTACCTCCAGCCGCATACTCTCGAATCAAAAAACATTCGTGTCTCGGCACGTTCGGATATAGCTCTTATCCTACCAACCGAGTATCTCCTATTTGTCCAATCGTCCGACAATAATCAAGTAGAGCAGGATGAATCGTTCGCCTCTCTCGATCCCTCCGGTGCAAACAGTCTCGATTTACTAGATGCTAACGGAAGGATAGATCCGCCACTTGATCATCACTTCCAGTGATTGCTTATTCCCCAAATGCCAATCTATCAATGCGCTCTAGTTAATTATTGGTGTCAGGCGAGTGTTTCTGCTAAGTTTGGCGGTGTTTTTACACAGAAGCTCAATTCATCCCCAACGCCTTGATCGCCGCCGTCATCGGGTCGGCGTAGAAGATCGGATCGACCCGCTCCATGATGTCGCCCGAGACTTCCAGGAAATTCCGCTTGTTCGCGATCGGGATCAACGCCCTCCTCGCCCCGTTGTCCATCGCGACCTGGAGCGGCTCGACCAGCGAAGAGACCTCCTTGATGTTCCCCTGGATGCTCAGGTCGCCAAGGATCAGCAGCCCGGCGACCGCCGATTGCCGCTTGACCGCCGAGAAGACCGCCACCACCAGGGCTATCCCCGCATCGCAGGGGACGTGGTTGCTCAGGAGGTCGATCGCCTCGACGTGGAAGTCGGTCGTGTCCACCGCCTGGGCGATACCCATCTTGCCCTTCTGGCCCTGGATGTAAGCGAACGCACGCTGGATCGACTCCTTCATCGTGCCCTCGGCACCGCCCGCGATCTTCAACTTCCCGGTCCCCGGCGAGCAGCCCACCTCAAGGCGGTATAGCCCCACCTTGCCCTGGTCGTCCACAGACGCGGAATAGACGGAGCCGGGTGCCAGGGGGTCGGTCGCGATCATGTCCCGACCGCCCTGCTCGGGCACGCCGACGAACCGCTCCTCGCGGGTCTCCGCGTCGAGGTACGAGAATGAAGTCTGGTGGTACTCGAAGGAGCCCATCTTCTTGAGTTGCTCCTTGACCCGGCGGCGTCCCTCGACGGCGAGTTCCACCAGTTCCGCCAACTCGTCCTTGGTGACCTCGCCGTGGGGGTAGACCAGCTTCATGAGCCCAGAGACCGTCTTGCGGACCGCCTTCACGTCGCGGGCATTGAGGTGCGACCCGAGCGCGAAGTGGCGGTCGATCACCTCCGTGAAGTTGTGCCTCCGGAGGTCCCGGAGGGCCTCGGCGAGGTAGTCCACCACGAACCCGTAATGGTCCGTGAAGAACTCGATCCGCATCTTCGGCACTTCCCAGCCGGGGATGTAGTAGTGGATGCGGTCGAGGAACGCCCAGTCTTCCCGGATCACCTCCGGCATGGGCATGAACAGGTGCGAGGACCGGACCATCACGTCCACGGGCTGGTTCGTGTTGCCGAACATAGCCATCGAGGCGTGCCCGGAAAGGGCGTCCCGCCCCCGTGCGAACGTCCCCGACTCGCAGTAGGTCTTGAGGGTCGTGACCACCTCCTTGGGCATCTTCTGGAGGTCGGCGACCTCGTCGAACGCCACGGCGTCCCAGAGCCCGACCAGGCCCATCTTGCCGCTCGCCATGTTGTAGAACAGGTTGGCGACGGTCGTCGGTCCGGTCAGGAGGATGACGTAGGGCGAGAGTTCCTGATAGGCGTAGCTCTTGCCCGTGCCGCGTGGACCCAGTTCGACGAGGTTGTAGTTCTGCTCGCACAGGGGCACCAGCCGGAGCAGGAACAGGAGCTTGAGCCGCCGGTCGAAATGGGCGGGCTCCATTCCGATGCTGCGGATGAGCAGGTCCATCCACTCCTCGGTCGTGAACTCGCGGCGGCACTCCCGGTATTCGTCGAGGTCGAAGGTTGCAAGCTGGATGGGCTTGAGGCTCTCGATCCAGAAGGGACTCTTCTTGCCCTTGGCCTCCTCGTCGTACTGGTGGCGAATCTCCACCTGAGCCCAGATGCCGCCCATCAGCAGGCGGTCGAAGTCACGGACGTAGTGCTCGGGGATATGGACGAACTTGTGCCCGAAATTGACGAATTCCGCCCAGTATTTGTCCTCGTCGGAGAGGTAGCGGACCTTGACCTTGTCGATCAGGGTGTGCTTGCCCTTCTCCTTGATGAACGACTGAGCCTTGTTCGCCTCGTCGGGGCGGACGAAATTCGAAGAGAGGGTCGTGTTCACGACCCGCATCCCGGCTTCGATCGCGGCGAGGTCGTCGGTCGCGCAGTATTTGCCCAGGAGGTATTCGAGGACGTAGACCGGGACGTTGGCACCGACCTTGACCTTGCGGACGAGGTCCTTGCGGACGACCTTCCCGGCGAACACCGTCGCGGCTTTTCGGTCGAGTTCGGGCACGGGCGAATCCCCCTCAGAAGGCGATGGCGACCTCGACCTTCTCCAGGACCGCCAGTTCCTTGCCGGTCGCGGCGTCGAGCAGGTGGACGCCCACGGTCTTCTGCGTCGTCTCCTCGATGATCATGAGCGTCACGGTGTTCGTGGCGATCGTCTTCGGGTCGCCTTCGGCGACCTTCATTTGCAGGTCGCCGGTGGCGTGCTCGTAGCCGTAGGAGCCGCTGACGGGCTGGGACAGGCTCTTGCCCTTGGCCCTGACCTCGACGCGGACCTTCGGCGGCACGAACCCGAATAGACCGCTTCCCTTGCCCGCGACCTGCACCGAGAAGAACCTCGTGCTGATCTTCGGGCTTCCCGGGATGAGTGTCCAGTCGATCGTCCCGGACGACTCGTCCTGCCCCGTCGCCTTCGGGACCAGGGTGGCAGCCGGGATCAGCAATTCCTGCGGCGAGAGCCCGCCGTGGAAGTAGGCCCGCGCCCCGCCCTTGGACTTGAAGCACGCGAAGCCCCACGGCGTGGCGAGGTCCAGGTCGCCCTCGACGCCGAAGGCCCGCAGCGGCGCTCGGACGTACGAGGACTCCGACGTGCCGCCCCGACCGACCCAGACGCGACGGTGCAGGTCGGCGGTCTCCCCTCCGGGGGCCTCGATCTTCATGTCGCCGCCGACCTCGTCGCCGAAGAGGTGCCCGTGGTCGGCGACGAGGACGATCGTCCGCACGCCGAGTTCGCCCAGGATGCGGAGCCCCCGACGCAGGTCGTTGAGGACCCCGTCCATCTGGCGGCGGGCCTGGGTTAGGTTGTCCCGCTCGCAGAGTTCGTCGATCTCCTGCGAGGTGATGAGGATCAATTGGGCGTCCCGGACACCGTCCCTGACCTTCTTGGTGGGCTTGGGCAGCAGGTCGTCGAGCTTGGCGTCGAAGACCGGGACGCCCGCCCGAGCTTTGAGGAACTCGACGCGGTCCTTGCGGTCCTTGAGCACGACGCCGTCGATCTCCAGAGCCAGCTTGCCGCCGCCCACGGAGACTACTCTCGCGGAAGCATGGGCACCGGGCAGGAGCGCCGCCATCCCGATTTCGGTGATCGTCGGGACCGTGCCGATCGCCGCCTCCAGGCAGACCTCGAAGTCGTCGGCGAGGACCTTGCAAAGCTCCCTGGCCATCTCGAACCGGAGGGCGTCCACCCAGACGTAGGCGGTCTTTCCCCGGTCGAGGCTGGGTTTCACCAGGGTCTCGTAGACCTCGCCCTGGCGGGCGACCCCCTCTAGCGGCAGCTTCGCCCCCCTGTAGCACCGGAGGAAGCGCTCGGCGAGCGCGGAACCGACCTCCATGTAGCGTCCGGTCGCCTTGCGGACCAGACGCTCCAGGGGCTCGTGCCGCTGACCGGGGTCCGACTCGAAGTCGTTCCAGCGGCTCTCCATGTGGCGGAAGTGCGTGTCCAGCAGGCACCAGGGTCGGTCCCCTTCGGTGTAGGACCGGACTAGGGCCAGGGCGTCGGTGGTCTTTCCCTTGATCGCCTTGGCTACGTGATCCGCTTCGAGGAGGACCTCGGCGGCGGCGGCGACCAGCGCCCAGTGAGCCTGGAGGGCGGGGGTGGCCTCCGACCAAAATCGCGACTTCCGCGACTCGGCGAGCCGGAGCAGGTCGTCCGTTGGGCGGTCCGTCAGGTCCTCCTCGACCCGACGCAGCAACGACCGCTCCACCGCCCGGAACGTCTCGATCTCCTCCACCGGCTGCGGGAACTCGACCTGAGCCAGGGCAAGTTCGCCCTCGACGCGGACGGCGGCGGCGATATAAGACTCGCGGGCGTCCCGCCGCATCCGCCAGGTCCGTGCCAGGGTCACGCAAGCCTCGCGGGCGACGGGCTTGGCGGCGATCTTCAGCGTGGTCAGGGATGACGGTATCTGGTCATGCAGCCCGACGATCAGGTCGGTCGCCAGGGCGTGGCGGGCGAATCGCTCGCGTAGGGCTGGCAACGTCTCGTCTCGGGCTGGCTCGACTTCGAAGGCGTCCCGGAGGATGCCCAGTAGCTCGGCGACGGCGGACTTCTTGATGATCTCGGCGTCGAGCCGGTCGCCCGCGAGGAACGCCAGGGCGATGTCCTGGGGGTTGCTGGACTTGAACAGGAGCGACACGACGCCCTGGGTGTAGCCGCCGACATCGACCCCGACGGCGTCGAGTTCCGCGAGGGCCAGCTTGCCCTGCTCGACTTGCTTCTCGATGGCGAGGGCGGACTCCTCGCCGAGGAGGGGCTTCAGGGCGTTGCGGGCGACGACCCCGAGCTTGGTGTTGCTCGCGGGCGGCTGCTGACCGGGTCGGACGACGATCCCCGCTATCTCGATCTCCACCAGGGCGTGGCGGGCGTCCGCCGGGTCCATCGGGACATACACAAGCAGGCGGGGCGGGTCGAGCCCTTCCAGTAGTGAATCGATCTGATGACGGAGGGCGAAGAAGCTGCCCTCGTAGCGGGCGAAGCTCGTCTCGGGGAGGTCTAATGCCCCGGCGACCGCGTCGTAGTGCCCCTCGGGGTCGTACCAGACGACGAGGCAATGGTCCTCGACCTGTTTGGCGATCAAGCTGCGGAGGTGGTCGGTGACCAGACCTGATGACATCGCGTGAATCCCCGTTCCCTCGTAATTTGCGATATCATCGACCGAGCCGGAATTTGCGTCAACGGATCGCGCAGTTCGTCGGGAAAAATCGCGCGTGCGTGATTTGAAATCGCGCACGCGCGATTGCCGCCCGTCAGGCAGGACCGTACCAGATATCCCTGCCCGAGCCGTGGCGTTGCAACTTGTTCTCATTCGCCAGCTTGCGGAGCAGGCGGCTCGCCTGGTCGTCGCCGATCTGGAAGAGCGCGGCGGCGTCCCTGCGAGTGATGCGTCCGTGGGCGGCGACATGCCGGAGCACCTGCTTCGACCGTTCGTTCAGGACGGAAGCCGTCTGACGGCTGTCCGTGGCGGAAAGCCCCAGCGCCTTGGAGATCGGACCGCTGAGGGTGTAGAAGCGGTGCTTGCCCAGACCGTGGGCTTGGACCATCTCGGCGTGGACGAGCCGCTCCAGGACGCGCCGTGCGGCGGCTTCGTCGCGTTGGATGGCGTTGGCGAGCCTCGTCGCCTCGATCTGCCTCTCGTCGCGGAGCAGGCAGAGGGCGATCATCGAGTCGATGGGAAGGGGATGCCCCAGGCGGTTCTCCTGGTCGATGATGACCCGAAGGACGCCGATGTCCGCCTCGCCGCCCGGCAGGGTCACGATCACCGACTGACGGTTGCTGCGGCTGTAGTCGGGGGCGGGGCGACCGTATCGGAGGAGCCCTTGGTAGATCAGGTCGATCCCTCGCCCGGTACGCTCGGCTAGCCCGATCCGCTTGATGGCGTCGGCGAGGAGGGGATTCCTCGGGCTGGGCTCGACGACGAGCAAGTTGTCCAGCCGGACCCCCTCGACGAAGCCGCCGGGGCTGCTCAGGACGATTTCTTCGGGCTGCCAACGGACGTGGATCGCCCCCAGCCGGGTGTAGTCGCGATGGATCAGGGCGTTGACCAGGGCCTCGCGGAATGCCCGCTCGTCGTAGTTGGGGACGGGGACGCGGAACAAGCCGACCTGGATGTCCCGCTCGATGCGGCGGGAGAGGAACTGCTCCTCGATCCGCTGAGCGGTCTTGAGCAGCGGGGTCCGCCTGATGTCGTTGAGGAGCACCTCCGTGCCGTCCATGACCTGGAAGGCGACCTCGTGGGTCGGGACGTGGTCCCGCAGGGCGGACTCGCGACCCAGGATGAGCAGACCGGCGACGGTCGGGACGTGCTTCCCGCCTTCGCGGCGTACGAGCCCCAAGGCTCCGTCCAACTCGGCGTCGTCGAGGCCCAGGAGGGTGCGGTCCCCGCCGTAGCGCTCGACGAACTGCCGGAGCCGCTCGCGCTCAAGCGGGTCGAAGTCGCTGGTCGTCGCCTCCGGCACCGACAGCGCCGACTGGTCGAGTTGACCGAGGTCCGAGAGCCGCCGCGTATACTCGTGGGGGTAGAAGGGCACGCACTCGGGGAGCCCGTCCGCCTTGAGCCGACGCCGCTGCAACAGCCCGTCGGAGGTCGCGACCAACTGCCGGGACTTGGGGACGGCAACCCTGGCGATCCGGACCCCATCGATGTCGATCGCCTCGACTCGCACCGTCACCGAGGGGCTGGTGAGGTTCGCGATCAGGGCGGTCATGCCGGTGAGGTTCCGGTGCTCGGGGTGGAGCCCGGTGACCGTCCCATCGTCCTCGACGCCCAAAAAGATGTCCCCGCCGTCGGTGTTGGCGAGGCAGACGACCGTGGCGACGAGATCGCGGTCGTTGAGGCGGGCTCGGTCGCTCTTGAACTCGACCTTGAGGTCTTCGCGATCGGGGATGTCGCCCGTCATGGGACGACCCCCTTCTGACGGAGTTGCTTGCCGATGGACGACCACTCGTACTTGCCCGCCAGCAATTCCTCCCAGTAGAGCTTCGCCTCCTTCCAGGGGACGAGTTCCCACAACGGCGCGATGTTGAGGACGACCCCGTCGTTGAGGTCGGGTTCGAGGTAAAGTTCCGCCGCCCGCCGGAGTTTCGCCTCGAAGTCCCGCAGTTCCGTGAGCAGGGCCTCCTGCTTGTCGATCTGCTTTTCCAGACCCTTCGCACCTTTGCCCGAGGTCCCCGTCTCGGCACGCTGGGCGCGGAGTGGCTCCAGGCGGCTCTCCTCCAGGCGGATCTTGGGCTCAACGTAGTTCAGGAGGGCTTTGAAGAGGATGTCCTTGTCGAGCTTCTGATAGTAGATCCAGAGGGCGTAGTTCTTCTTCGACGACTGGAGCAGCCAGTAGATCGGGGCCTTGCGTCGGCTCTTGGAATATCGCTTGATGTGATCGTCCCAGAAGCCGCACGCTCCCGGCTTGCGGAAGTAGCCCCGCAGGTCAGTCACTCCGAGGATCTCACAGGCTTCCTTCTCGATGGCGTCGGTACGTTCCTTCCAGATAACTTCGAGGACATCACGGACCCGGCGGATGATGTCGTCTGAGTGGTCCGGGTCGTCCACAAGGATGCCGTCCCAATCTATACGGAGCGGGTAGTCGGCAGGCGTCTCAATCGCCGGAAGGCCGTCCGGTCCTTGTAGCATGCCCGGTGAGCAGATAGGGAGCGGGTCGAACGGCTCGGGAAGTTGAGGCGCACTCCCCGTGCTCAGAGCGTGCCGAATATCCCATCTCCCAAACACAAAGCCGACGAACTCCGAGAAAAGAGCATCGAGATTGATCGAAGAAGCCAAATCCTCGAACATGCCAATGTGCCGTTCGTCACACTTGTTATCTGCCTCGCCATAGAGACCGTTGATGTCAGAAATGAGCCCTCGAAGCTGAGCGTCAGCCGACTTGATCAAATCGAGGTAATGGTTTATGTGACCTTGCAGACTGGCAATGTCACGTCGGCTCAAGACGTTGTGGTTGGGGTCGGTCTCCGAGAGCAAAAAGGCTTCCCGAGTTCTGATGAAGCCTTGCAAACCTATCTCGGCAAAAATTTTTTTATTGTGTAGGTCGATCGGCACAGAGCCGACAACCCCCATTTCGTAAGAGCCGAAAGTTGTGAGACAATCCGCCAACTCTTGAACTCGCCTTGAATTAAGGATTGCAACAAGTGCTAGGTCGGTTGTGGCCTCTCCGCTCATCACCACGGGGCTCTTATGCGAAAAGACGCAATCGGAGGGTAGGACTCTGAAAGAGAGTCCTTTCTGACTTCGAAGTGGCCAAACGATACCGGGCCTACCCATGAACTTACGTGAGCCGCTCTTCGGTCCCCATCGGAACCCCTCTCGGGGACGCTTCTCATACATGATCTGACCCAAGTACCCACCTTCGTCTCGCCAGTCGAGCAAAAGATGGACTGGGGAATAGAAGGCCCCGAATTCGCCACCCTTGCTGAGCCAACGCCATCTTCGTTTTCTGGTGGAAATCAATTCCCGTGGAGCGACCTCCCAGGTGGCCCGAACGAAACGCTCGTCGTCACTCGTATTTCCCCCACGACAGATTTCAGCCTGTTTGCTAAGAGGGGGGATAAGCGAGAAGTCGCTTTCGAGTTCACTCGGCATGCTGTTAGCCAGTGAAGCAGCGGGCATCTGCAAGAATTGCGAATGCGACCTCGTTCCTACTCTGTGATCCGGCTCTCCAACAAGCTGGAGCAGCAACTCCGCTTTCTCAGTTTGTCCAAGTAGATCAAACGAGGTCACATTCCCAGATGAACCAGCCCTTCTGATCGTGTAGGCAACGGTCTCGACCATTGCTGTGTCGAGCACTCCCTGACCAAGGTGAGCAGATAAATCGAGGAGCGAGTCGCCAAGAAGAGATCGCCTTCTCCATGCCTCGAACGACTTCATGAAGAAGCCAGTTCGACTGGTGATAGCACCGACAACACCATTGGCTGCGGACCGTTCAACTGCTCGGTCGATGAAAGAAGAATACAGGTCCACATAACCACTGGGGTAAGCATGTCGGATGTACTCGGTCGCCCCTAAAGATGGGGTTCCAAATGGCGGGTTCATCAAGGTTACGTCGAACTTTTGTCGGCAAAGGTCGATGAACGCGAAACCAGCGGCGGCGTCGTCGGCGAAAAGCCTGCGGAGCAATCCCTGCCCGCTCCCGGCATGTCGGGCATAGTCTTCCAAAGCCGCCAAGACGAGCCCTTCCGCCTTGTCCCAGAACGTGTCCTGCTCCCCGGGCACGAACCGGATGTAGGACTCCTTGACCGTCTGGTCGCGTTCGTGCCGGGTCATGCGGAACAGCGGCAGCTTCTCCTCCCACTCGTCCTGACCCGCCGCGATCGCCCCCTGAAGGTCTTCCTCGACCTTCAGCAAGCTCCCCGCCTCGCCCGCCAGCTTCATGTTCCGCCAGACGCTCCGGACGAGTTCACCCAAGCTCTCCACCATCGCCTGCGTGGCGCGGACCCTGGTCCCCTCGGGGACCTTCAGCACTCGGGGCATGAGCGATTCGAGCCGGTCTTCGCGGAGGGTGCGGAGGAAGTCGTCGAGCAGGGCCTCCTCGCCGGGCATCGGCTCGGCACAGACGACGTTCGTCCGGGTGATCCGGGGACGTTCGCCCCGCTTGATCCCCATGTCCTCGTAGGCACGCTGGGCGCGGAGCCATAACGCCAAAGCGGCGATCTGTGCCGCACGCGGGTCGATGTCGATGCCGTGGAGGTTGTGCCGCAGGATCATCGCCGGAATACTCCGGCGATACTGCTGGTGGGCGTCTACTTCCGAGCGGACCGGGACGCCCTCGAACACGAAGCAGCCGATCTGGTTCACGAACCGCTCGCCCACGTCGTGGGTGAACCAGTCCTCGCGGAGAGCCCGCCCGTAATCAAATTGCTTCAGCGGGACGCGGAATCGGAACGGCACGCGGAAGGTCGTCGCCTCGCCGACGATGTAAGGAGTGTTGGCCTCGACCCCGTCGCCCCCGTCCGGGGTCGCCGCCACGACCACGAAGGCCCGATCGGGGTCGAGCGACTCTCCCGAATAGTTTGATGAGGGACGCACATCGGGGTTCAGCCGCACCGTCTCGGCACGAACCCCGGGAGATTCCCGCACGCCGAACTCGGCGCGATCGATGAGCCCTTGCTCCCAGGCTTCTTCGTAGATGATCAGCAACAAGGCGAAGCTGTACAGCAGGAAGTGACCGCTCCCGCAGGCGGGGTCGAGCACCTTGATCTCGCGAGGGTCTTTCGGTAGCCGGAGGGGCACGAAGACCGGACGCCTGAGCAATTCCTCCTGGCTGAGGTCGCCCGCAGGCTCCGTGAGTTCTCGTCGGAGGGTCTGGTAAAGGGCCAGGATCGCGGCGAGGTCGTCGCCCTCGGGTTCATACCCGAAATGACGCCACCGCCGCTGCTCGAAGAACAGGCAGCACCAGAGTTCCAGCGCGTTGCCCCGCCACTGCCCGGTGGACCTGAAGTCGTCGAGTCGGGCGTTGGCCAACTCGCCGCATTCGCCCAGCCCATGCCGCTCCGACTCCCCGTACCCGTCGATGAGCAGGGCGAAGGGACTGATCTCAGCCCAGGTGGGCGTCTCCGGGAGTGCCGAAAAATCACCCCGGAGCGCGTCATCGACGAAGGGCAGGCGGACGAGGTCGCCGAAATCCGATCGCAAGAATACCTCGGTCCGGCGACGGACCAGATACCGGCACTCGTCTTTCAGCCGAGAGTCGCCCTTCCGCATCTCATACCAGAGGCGACCCAGCGTGTTGTCGGTCAGGAACTCGACGACGTAGCGGGGTGTGAAGAACTGGTTGCGGAACGCCAGTTCGTGCGAGTTTCGGGGTGCCTGGCTCTCCTTGCGGGCCTGCTCGCGGAGTTCCTTGGGCGTGAAATACTGGTAGACCCAGCCGATCGTCTCGTCCTCTGACCAGATGTTTGTCAGGTCCTCGCCGTTGAGCAGCCCCAGGACCTCGTCGAGCACCCGCTGGGACGGGAACAGCCGGTTCGCCGGGTCAGTGGGCGAGAACAAAACGCCGATCTCCTCCGAGAGCGTCCCGCCCAGCCATTGCAGGAAGTGCCTGTACGCGAGGTCCTGTTTCCCGCCGTTCGCCAGTGCCTCGTCATCCGGGTGATCGGCGAGATAGAAGAGAAATCCTTGCGACTTCGGACCCCGGCTGACCGCCTCCCGGATCAGCCCCCGCTTCTCCATCATCTTGTAGGCGCAGAGCCGGTTGAGGTGGGTGAAGGACACCTCGCGGACCAGTTGCTCCAGGGCGTCGATGGGCTTGAAGCCCCGCGCCTGGACGTGCCCGAAGTGGACGAGGATCTGCTCGCGATAGCCCTTGTCCTCCTCGGACAGGTGCCCCATTCGCGATGCATCCTCGACCTGGACCGCACTCTTACCCGTCGCGTAGACGCCAAACTGCCCCTGGAGGACCTGCGAGACCGCGTCCTCCAGCAGGCGTCGGCACTGCGTCACGACGTTGCGGAGCCTGTTTCGGATCGCCTGGTCCATCGCCCGATCACTCCACCACGATCTCGACGCCCTCGTCCAGCAGCTTGAGCAGGTGGTCCTGCAACAGTCTCACCGCATCCCTCACCGACTCCTCGGAGTCGAGCGCCCCGTCGAAGAACCGGGCCACCCGAACCCGCTCGATCTTCGCCTTCGGCGTCGTGATCTCCAACATCCTGGCGACCACCTGACCCCTGAGCCCGACCAGCCCCGCCATATCGGATTCCATCTGCCCGATCGACGCCGAGCAGGAGCCGCATGCGATCGAGCCGTCGGTCAGGTCCAGGGCGGGGCAAGCCCGGGACGAGAGGGGGTTGAGCAGGGGAGCTTGCATCGCCTCCGGGACCAGGCCCCACTCGGGGCGGCCCTTGATCGCATCCACGGCGGCGGCGAACGCCTCGGCTCGCCCCGCATGGGTGGTAGTATAAACGTCCCGGTAAGCCGACGCGATCACCTGGGCGGTCGCCCGGATCGTTTTCATGGACTCGTGGAAGTCCGGCGAGGCGAGCAACCCCTTCAATCCCTCCACCTTCGGCTGGAGGTCGGCATCCGGACCGCGTGCCGCCAGGACGTTACCCATCTCGTTCGCCGCCGTCCGGGCGTGCCGGAGGTCGGCGAGCCCAGCCCCGCCGATCGCCTCGCGGATCTTGCGGACCCGGTCGCGGGCCTCCTTGAGGCTCGACCCCTCGCCCACCAGGACGTTGACGCACTCGTCGGCGGTCCCCGCCTTGATCGACCCCAGCGTCTCCTTGTAGCCCGCGATCACGTCCAGGATCGGCAGCCCGTTCGCCTGGGCCTGGGCCTCGACCGGCAGCACCAGTCTCAGTTCCTCCTCGGCGACCTCCTTGAGCGCCGCCGCGATGGCGTTCCGATCCACATCCACGGTGCCGCCGGTCAATTCCTCGTAGTTCTCGACAGCCTGCCGGAGCGACTTCAGGCTGGGCGGCTTGACCGGCGTGAACAGCGCGGTCTTGAACTGCATGTTGTTCGTGAACGGAACGCGGCTGCGGGGGTCCTGGTAGGAGTCGAACTTCTGACCGCCGCTGGAGACCTCGATCGACCCGGCTCGGAACAGGACCGCCAGGATGAGCCGGAGCACGTCCCGGTCCCAGCCGTAGCCGAGCCCGCCGAACTTGTCGTCCAGGGCCTTGCCGGTCCGGCTGTCCTTGTTGCCGTACTCGAACTCCCCGTTGAGGTAATCCAGTACCTCCTTGGCCACGTCGGCGGCGGGGTTCGCGACGAACTTCGCGCCGTCCTTGATCACGAGGTTGAGACCCTTCTCCCCCGCGTAGAACACCTGCGACAGGGCCTTGAGGTCCACCGCCTTGAGGACCTCGTCCGCCTCCGTCCCCTTGAGCGGGCGAGCGCCCATCTCCAGCTTGCCGTAGAGGTCGGGGACGGCGTGGTCGAGCCACTTCCGGACGATCTCGCCCGCCGCCTTGCCCAGCGACGGTCCATCCTTGCCCACCCCCCGGAAAACGCCCTGGCCCCGCTCGACCGCCTCGACGACCTTGTCGCGGAGCCGGGATTGGAAGTTCAGGACCGCGTTCTTCTCGTCCTGGAGGCACGCGGCTTCCTCGCTGGTGATCTTGTTCTGCCCCCTCATCTGGTCGTACTTCTTGACCATCTCCCGCGAGGCGTGCAACTGGGCGACGAGATCGTCGATCTCCGGGGTCAGGGCGACCACCCAGTAGATGTCGTGGTCGTGCGAGTTGTGGCGGCTCTCCTCGCGGACCCCCTCCAGCCTCTTCGAGAACTCGTCGGCGTCGTCCGCCGTGAAGACCGACAAAGTGATGTCCCCCTCGTCGCCGACCTTCGCCCCGTCCACCTGGATGCCGACCTTGAAGGTCCGATAGTCCTTGTAGCGGTATGCCTTGAGCGCGGGCTCGGAGAAGATCGCCTGGAACGCCTCGCGGGTGATGATATTGCGATCGCGGGGCTTGGGCTCCAGGAAGCCGCGCCGCTCGGTGTCCCAGTTCTTCTCCTGGGCGGTCTGGAGCTTCCAGCCCTCCTCCGTGCTGCGGACGAACTGGGCTCCCTGGAGCCTCTCCAGGGCGACCTTGACCCGGGCGAGGGGTGAGGGCTTGCCGACCTCGTCCACCAGGCAGGCGGCGATGTTCGCCTCGGTGCGGGGCAGGTCGCGGACGAACTCCAGCAGGCAGACCGCCTTGGCCACCCGCGAGGTCCAGCCCTCGTCGTCCGCGTGGCCCTCGAACCGGACGGCGATGTCGTTGATGTCCGTCCGCTTCTCGTTCGAGAGGTTGCCCTCGACCAGTTCGAAGATCTTGTCGAGGGTCACCAGGGTGCCCACCGGCTTCGACGCCAGGGCGGTCCGGTCGGAGACGAGCATCTCGTACGCCTGCTTGATGATCGTCCGGTTGCTGCCGCCGTAGTGCTTGGGTGCCCCGGGCTGGAGCCGGATGCCCGACATGATCCCGATCGACAGTTCGACGTAGTGGGGGAGGTACGGGTAGAACTGGACGAAGTCGTCCTCGGAGACCTCGGTCTTGCGGGTCGTCCGCTCCAGGCGGCAGGCGGCGTTGAGCAGCCCCTCGCTGTCGCGGAACAGCTTCCTGAGCGCCGGGACGGCGGCTTCCTTCTTCGCCAGCACGCGGCGGGTGGCGACCTCGCGGATGTCCGAGGGGGCGAGGTCCACATGGAACTTGAACCGGTCCTGGAGCTTCGCCAGATCGACGCGGCGAGAGTCGCCGATCGCCGAGACGACCTCGTCGAGCTTCTCCTGCGAGGTCACCACGATCCAGGTCGGGGCGACTACCTGCCTGGCCTTGAGCCGGTTCTTGCCGACCTTGCCGAATTGCTCGACGACCGCCCGGAGATCCTCGATCTTGTCGGCGCTGCGGGCGACGTACTGCCCGACCTCGTCGATGATGAAGACCAGGGCCTTGCCGGGTCGCCTGATGGCGACGAGGTCGAACGCCCGCTCGACGAACTTCCCCACGGTGATGTCGGCGGTCCTGCCGTGGAGGGCGTGTGACCAGGAATCGGGGGTCGCGTAGGTGGTTGGGTCGATCGCGTGCAGCAGGGCGCTGGCCCGCGACATCTTCTGAGCCCCCTTGCGGACCATCCGCCACTCGATCGCGTAGTTCTGGCGGCAACGGGCTATGAACTCGTCGAGCTTCCCCTCCTTCTCAAGCTCGATCTCCAATTCCGCGATGTCGAAGTCTTCGGCATAGTCGAGTTCGCGGAGCAGGACCGTGTACATGATCTCCGCGACCCGCTCGGTGTTCTTCTTGACCGCCTTGTCCACCGACACGTCGAACAGGATGGTCTCGGTCGGGATCTTGATGTTGATCAGGTCGATGAGGTCGCCCAGGCGGGGGTCGTCCACCTGCGACTTGAAGAGTTCGCTGGCGCTGCGGTCGCAGATCGTCCGGTTGGCGAGGACGTAGCCCAGGTTCTTGGCGAACGAACTCTTGCCCGACCCGAAGAAGCCCGAGACCCAGACGCCGATCCCCTCGTGCGGCTCGGCGGGGGCCTCGGCGATCGCCCGCAGCAGGGTGTGGTACTGGTCCTTGATCTTGTCGGTGGCGACGTACTCGGTGATCTCAGCGTAGACCGACTCCTCGTCGCCCTGATCGACCTTGATGACTTCCTCGATGTTGCGGGCGAGGTCGCGAGAGAGGAGGTCGCCGATTGTCTTCATGGTATCGCCTTCGTCTCAGCCGTAGATTTTGACCCGATAATTGCCCAGCGCCTCGCGGTCCTTCAGGTTCAGGTATCGGAGCCCCGTCGTCCCTTCGAGGGTGCCCGGATAGAGCAGGATGGTCGTGACCTTCGTCCGCCCATGCATCTCGTCGAGCAGCTTGGACATATGGTAGATCGCGGGCGACATGGCGGACGCCCTGGACAGGAAAACGACGCCCTTCCTGGGGTCGAGTCCCGCCAGCTTCTTCGCCAGGAGGTCGGGCAGCGGGGACCAGTCGCGGTCGGACAGGTACGTCGTCACCTGCTCCTGGGCGGCGTCGAAGCCGCGTTGCCGCTCCAGTTCCACGACGGCGTCGAGGCCCTCGGACGCGGCGATGGCCTCCCAGAGCAGTTGCCCCATCGAGAAAACCTTCACGTCCCTGCCGTGCTCCCCGAGCCGGGTCGCCAGGAGCCGGACCTGTCGCCGGAGTTCCCATTCCTCCCTCGGTTCGTACCGCAGGATGGCGAACGGCAGGTCGTGGTAGACGCTGATCCGCTGGGGGACCGCCTTCAGGTCGGCTTCGAGGAGGTCAATGCGCCCGGCGAGCGAGGACATCGGCATACTCCTCCGGGGAATCGGCGGGGAACGAGATCCTGACGACCGAGCCCGCCGCGTGGTATTCCAGCAGGTCGTGCTGGTGGGCCTCGACGAGGAACCGCTCGACCCCCTCGGGCGGCAGGAAGAACAGCCTCCACTCGGGGGAGGAGATCAGCCGCGACCCCGAGGGCTCGGACCGGCTCAGGGAGAAGGCGACGTAGGCGAACGCCCGGATCGGCAGCAGGCTGGGGGCGATCCGCTTGGTCGTCGCCCCCTGGAGGACCCCGAAATCCCGCAGGGTGGCCAGGAGTCCCTGGACGACTCGCAGGGTGGTCTCCTCGGACCACCGGCTGGTCGTCTTCCCCTCCTCCACCCAGCCGGAGACCGGCGTCCGCAGGTCGCCGACGACGAGGTCGTTCCTCCCCAGGGAGTGGAGCGGGGCGATGACCTCGACGACGACATCGTGGAGGAGTCGGTCCGACTGGGCGGCGTGGTAGTAGAGGATCTTGTCCATCCCCTCCTGGGGGAGCCCGCCCCTCGCGAGGGAGACGAGGGCTCGGGCAATCGCCGGTTCTGTCAGATAACGCTGGCGGAAGATCGCGAGCACATCCTCGACCCGCGACCGGGATGCCTTGCCGAGCAAGTTTTCGCGGCGAATGCGGTCCAGATTCTCACTGACGGAGGTCGTGCCGTCCCAGTTCGTCAGAAGGGTCTTGGTGTCCGCCAGGAGCGCACCCGCCTTGATGATCCGGCTCGAATAGGCTGGATTCTGCCGCTCGGGCTGCTGGCGAGGCTTTCGCCCCTTGTGGTCGATGGTCGTCTGAGCCCCCATATTCGACTTCCTTGCCGAACCGGAACCACGCTCGCCGCTGGCCCGGAAGGCAGAGCCCGCGATAGCTTGCGATCTCGTCTGATAGTTATACGTCCAGCAAGTTTACGAGGTAGCTCGGGTGGATGGAAGGGAAGACTGCGGATTCTCGCGGGCATCGAATGTCCGCTTTCCAGTTCGTGCTGCGGGCTCGGAGGAGACATCCGACGCGACGGCTCCCGCCCGGCAGCCGTAGACAGGTCCATCGAGTCCATGCTTACGGCACTCGGGGCGACGGTCTTCGAGAGCACGGCGTCGTCGGACTGGCTATTTGCAGCCGCTATTGAAGCATCTTGACGCGATATTCCTCCCCCAGATACGGTACATTCGGGAATTTTAGATTTCCTTTGACATCTACGGATCGGAAGAGGAACACCAATGGCAAAACAATCCGACAAGAAGACCTCCCCCAAAGTCGCCACCGAGGCGAGCAAAGTCCTGACGGACGCCAAGGCGACACCGTCCGAGAAGTCGGTCGCCGCCTCCGATCTCGGTCAGGCTGGGAAACCCGACAGGCAAACGTCTCCCAAGGTCGCCACCGAGGCGAGCAAGGTCCTGAAAAACGCCAAGGCGAGCCCGGCTGAGAAGTCGGTCGCCGCCTCGGACCTGTCTCAGGCTGGAGGCAAGAAGAAGAAGTAAACGAGTCGGGCGTTGAGGGCTCCGGGTCGCACTCATGACCGAAACGGGTTCAAGGCATCGACCCGTCGTTCAGCCTCGCCCCGATGAATTCACCTGCGAGCCCCCGAATCTACGGGTCCGCGTGAGCGATCGATCCAAGGGTCATTCCCGGAGGTCAACCGCGATCTGATACAGCGGGCACCGAGGCGGGAGCCGCCTTTTTCGACCGACGCTCCCGAAGTCGTTCCTTCGAAAGCGAGATAGCCTCCGGGTCGCGGTCGATTCCGATGGCATCCATCCCCAATCGCCTCGCGACGACCAAGGTCGTGCCGCTGCCAGAGCAGCAGTCGAGGACCCGCGCCCCGGGCGGCATCAGGTGCGACAGGTAGTACTCGCACTCCTGCTCCGGCTGCTCCCAGTTGTGATGTTCTTTCACCATGCGCGTGCCCTCCCAGAGGTCGAAGATCGCCGTCGGCAATCGGGAGAACCCCTTGCCGAAGATGAGGGCGGGCTTCCATCGGTTAACGACGTTTTGCTTCCACTGCCGGGACGAGAGCGCCGAGGACCGGATCACGACCGTCCAGATATAAGTGAGTCCGGCTGAGGACAGGTCTCTCATGACGCGGTCCAGGCAAGACACCCCCGCGTAGGTGAAGAGCAGCCCGCCGGGCTTCAAGACCCGTGCAGCCAGGGTCCCGAGGTCCGCCCACTCGCCCCGATCGACCCAAGCGGAATCATATGGCGGATCGACGTAGATCCCGTCGATACTGCCGTCGTTGACCTTTACTCCCACCTCCTGGAACCTTCCCTGGTAGAGCTTGACACCCCGGGTCGGGGCGATCACCTGCTGGTCCGCGCGTTCTTTTCGCCTGTCGAGGAGCAATGCGCCCGCTGCCTTGACGGACAGGTGCTTGCCCTGCGGGGCGTCATCGCCCAACTCGCTGAGCATCTTCGCCGCCCGGTCGGCGGCGATTGGGGACTGGGCGAAGATCGCGGTCGGTCGGCGGTATTTCCGACCCTTGCCGTCGTAGGTTTCTTGTGGCAACAACTTGCCACAGGCCAGGAACTCCCGCCGCCAATTGCCGATCGCCGTGTGGCTAACGCCGAAGATGCCAGCCAAAAGCCTGTCGCTCTGGGCTTTCCGTCTCATTTCGGCGAGGACCAATTCCTTCAGAGCGGTGCGATCGAGTTGCCGCCTCAAGCAATTCGCCTTGAGACGGTGATGCCTGCGTGCCTCCTCCGAATCCAGACCGCCCACCACGCGGCGGGGGTAGTTGTTGATCTTGAGTTCCTGGCAGGCCCGGACCCTGGCACGCCCGTCGAGGACGGCGTCGGAGATGGCGCATAGCTCCACGGCAGTTTGAACTCCGCGAAGTCGGATGTCTTCTCGGAGTTGTTCGTACTGGTCGGGTGTCAGTTCCGGGAGGTCGTCCTGGCTCATGGGTCGTGCTCGGTGTAGAGGATGGACTGATTCCTCTACGATATCGTGCGGGAAAACGGGTCGCCAGGGACGACCTCGGTGATTCCGGGCTGAAGATGTCAAGAGCACCGATCACCGAATGGCACTGACGCCATTCCCTAACCTGCTTTCGCCAAACGCTTTTTGAAGGTCCCGCGCGGCTCTTGCATCAACGGGTACTCTTTCGGCCGACGCTTCTGCACTCGGGGTTCGTAGCGG
>JAABUJ010003119.1_pt1 | contig 19111 bp, 19 predicted proteins | sample 5559131 | NCBI WGS metagenome assembly JAABUJ01 (sample SAMN10711875, study PRJNA513366) | rock metagenome | isolation source: Antarctica rocks | place: Antarctica: Victoria Land, Mt New Zealand nord | collected 2016-01-07 | reverse complement strand
GAGGGGGGGATGTGGTGGGTTTGGGTCGGTGTGGGCGGCTGTTGAGGGGGTGGTGGTGGGGGGTTGGAGGTTGGGGTTGTTGGATGTCATTTTTGGTGGGGCGGGAAGGCGGGGTGGGTTGGTTGGGTTGGTGTTGGCTGGTCTGGCTAGGTGCCTGCCTGGATGGTGATGTGAGGACGCCGTGGGCGGGGTTGAGTCCAGTCGAGTCAAGTCGAGTTGAGGCAATTTGCTTGGAGGCTGGGTGCAGTGCGCCGTCGGAATCGAAGGGTTGGAGGGTTTATGTGGTCGAAGGTCGAAGGTTGAAGGTGGGGTGGTTGGATGGTGGGGTCGGAGTGTGGGGTAAGCTATCTTAGGTGGGGCGATCGGGCGGGACGTACCAGGTACGAGTACCGCTGGCCCGCACCCGTGGGAATTGATCGAGATTCAGGGGTTGGTTAAGCTTATCGTTCTTTGCGTTTCGGCTCCGCTCTTGTGTTGGATGGGAAGGTGGGAGCAAGATTTGTTTTGTTTTTTACATGGTGGTGCGGTGGCGGATGTAGGGAAACTTTAGGGTTCGAGCACATGTTGAGGTAGGTTAGGGATGGGAGAGTTGGGTGTGAGTTACGGGCTCTCAATGAGTGACTGGAGCGCTATGCTGCTTCTGTAGAGTGAGGCTTCATCACGCGGTACTGCAATGGGCAGCTCTTGGTGATAGATAATCAACATGTCTTGATACTAGTCAGATTGAACTATGACGGATAGAAAGATCGAATGTGTGCCTCTGGACGACGAGAGGGAGAAAGAAAGGTGGGGTATCGAGTCTTAGGCTGTGTTTTGGTGATCGTGATAAAAGAGTCCTTCACATCGAGGCAACCTTTTTCATACCAGAGAAGGTGAAATTGATGGCACTCGCGTTTGGACATTTCGACACATCATGTTTTCAGTAGAAAGGAAATACATCGGGGTATTGAGATCAGTGATGTAGTGAGATGACGGTAGATGGGCTGACACGATAGAGTCATGGACATGAAGCCACATCTAGAGGAAATCTGACACTGGAGCAGTGAGATCGAAGACACCGAGATTGGGTCATATCGACACATCGACTAACAGATGACCAAAGGGAAAAGAACGAAATGGAATCGGAAGCGCTATGCTATGCAGATACAACAAACGCCTGGATGAGATCGGAGGTTGTAGATGGTATTTGGTATGAGAGGCAGAGATAGAAGAATGATGTGGTGTAATGTGCATTGCACGGAATGGTAGAATGTGCCCTGAGATGGTCTGAGATGGTGTATTGACCTAGGGCTTCTTTGGCTTTCTCCAATAGTATTGCTGGACACAAGTTAGGTCAAACCCTTTGGGTATGGATATAATATTAATAAGCAATTCCGTACCTTGTGCTGCTTCCTGCAAGCCCTAAGCCCTGGCTTCTTCAACCCATCAATTACTGCTCCTTTCCTCTGCTCGTCGGCATCGAGCTCGGCAATGTAGTAATACTCGCTCTCCAAAGGCTTGCCAGCCGCATCTTTGCCTTCTCTGGCCACTTCGCCGATACACGACGTAGCGTCCAGCATCCGTTTTAGATCTTCTTGTGTAAGGCCCTTGTTCTCTTTGCATAGAGGGCTTGCCCCTTTAAGGTCAGATGGAAGGTTGTTCAAGATCGTGGACAGCGGGGTAGAGGATAGCCGCGAGAAAGCGAGTTGGTTCATCACGTGGTTCATAACCTGATTATTTTCGGCCTGGCGGGTCGACTCGGAGCTGGAGCGACGCTGGGGTGACGACGAGGCTTCTTTCAGTGGGCTGAGGTGGGATCGACGGTCAGGGGATGCGCCGGTCGTAAAGGACGCCATACGAGGAAGTAGGTTGTCACCGAACGGACCGAAAGAATGGATCACCGGATCGTTCTCCTCGTCTCGGTCAGAAAACTCGTGCGATTCACTCAACGAGGTGACGTGGGATACTAGCAGACCAGCACCAAGGGGTTGAGACGCGAATTGGGTGGATTGCGAAGTTGCTGCTGCATCTTGGTCAACCGCCGGTGAGCCAGGGAGGCACTCGTCCTCATACACCAGGATCGTGGGTGGCACCATTGGGTTCGGTTGAGATACGGTCGATGAAGTTGCAAAGGCTGCTTGGACGGCAGGCGACGGCGATACCGGAGACTGCAGACGAGGTCGACGCCGAAGGGGACTTGACAGCGGAGATCGCTGTTGGGCCGCCGCAATGGCTCGTCGAGGGGAATTCTCGTCGTCCCAGGTCGAATCTGAGTGGACTGGTGTTGATGATTTCCTCCCACGCTGCGGCCATTGGACCACAACTCTGGCATCCTGAACATCCAGCATGATATCTGCATCCTCGGTCTCCGAAGTGAAGCAGTCTCCTTTCCCAAGCTCCCAAGCTCTATTCTGACAGTGCACCTTTGCCCCATTCCAGCCCATGCACAACACCTGAACCTTGTTCGGTCCCGAGGTGGAGGTTGCTGCAATGTAGGCGACACGTACATGGACGCGTGATATCAATCGGTTGGCGGAGAGCTGGTAGTGTGATGAGTTGCTTGACCTACCCATCAGGATAGGCTCCCCATTGTCTTCCAGCGTGATTGACGGGACGGCAGAGAGGGGTGCACGTTCCGAGACCACCGACTGCGTTCGTTGCATGGGTGGCCGACGTGACGAGTGCACCTGAGGTGGAGAGGAAGATATGATACCAGTCGAAGAAGTCGGCACTGGTGTTGGATATTTCTGAGTCAATGCCACATTTTCAGAAGGTGGAACGCGAGCTTGGCGTTTTGCTGGTCGAGGAAGACTTGGTGAGGAGGAAAATGGCTCAAACGGTGGTAACAATGAGGGGGTTGGAGCAGAGCGTTTCACGCCAGCTACAGGAGATACCTGGCCGGTTGCTCGCTTTGGTGTCGGCTTCATCGCGCTGGTTCGGTGCCTGAGGCAGTGGCAGCATCAAACAAGGCTCACTGTGACAGTCACGGTTGTCAATCGCGTAGGTCATAGTCATTACGAAGGTTAACATACCGGACCAAAGACACAATTGACTATGGAAGAGGAAGCCGAACCTGCTGCTGTACAAAAGAGGCAGTGGTAACACGAGAGCCGCAGTCGAGAAAGATCAAAGGTCAGCTAATGGTGAAGAGAAAAGAGGCCGCACACGAGACCCACCAGCGGTCAGATTGGAATGCCTGGAGGCGGTACCTAAAGGTATATTCGAAGCCGTACCGTACCCTCTTGGCGTGTATTTGGGGAGACGCGACGTGAGAAGCTAAAGCTGAACAAGCGACCTTACCTAATAACGCTCTATGAAAACGATGACGGTATTCGATATTTCCCATTCACTCCAAAAAAGAAATCCATTCATATTGGATGGGGTGAATGGACTTCTAGAGCTTGTGCTTCTAGATAATGGATACTGTGAGAATCTTGCGGCCTCAATGGTTCTGTCACTGGAAGGCAGACCCTCGACCTCGGCTTTCTGCACCCGAAGCATAACCGGAACTCCACTCAACTTCCTTGTACTGGCCCAGCCATCTTTTTCTTTCGCCATCATCAGCGCAACATGATGCATAGTTACGCGCCGATGAGACAGACACCTTTCGGAAATAACGTTGATTCGTACCTGAGAGCCACATGGAATCGTTCCACCATCCTCACCAGGCCATTTTCTATCTACGAAGTACACACTTTGTATCAACATAGAGCTGGACTCAGCTTCGAGCACCACTAGGTGGATACTACTACTGCCCTGCCCTAGATTATTAGCAGTCCCAGGCACCGTAAGATATCGAAGCGAATTGCGACAGCGTCAGGAAAATCTTAGGACTCTCTTTTAACATACCAAGGATATACTATAGCAAATAGCAAATCGCACATCGCACATCGCACATCGCAGACTGGTGAATAGAGAGTACTGCCCTCTATCATGGCATGTCGAGCCATTTCTCCATTTTCCATCTCGATGAATCAATGAAAGGCTGATCCAACATTACTTATTACCTACCTTAGGGTATATATATACATATTTGGAAGGGCTTGGATCAAGCCCACCAGTGCGCAGATGGATAAGAGATAGGCGGAGAGTTTCGTTCTCACCTTCAGCCGCGATCTTGTCACCTAAGAGGACAGACCATCTCAAGAATGACAAGAAGTTTGTCTTGAAGAGACGAAAACTCCATCTGCTCCCAGCATAACTACCGTACTTCATATGGCTGGCTGATTACCAGACAGTGCTTCTTTGCCTTATCAACATCAACTTCGTTGATCCCGAGAAGCTGTCATACTTTTCCATGTGTGTTGTCTGTGTCTGGGCTGGAGCCGTGGGGGCCGATCCGCCTTGGAGCATGCACGATTATCTGCTGTTTCTGCATCCTTCCGACTTCCTATCTATACCTTAATAGTCTCTCTCTATTTGTCTGAAGTTGGTAGCGTCAAGGGATTCGTACTTGATCTGTTCCCTATCCAAAGATTGTTCTGCATCTCCCGCTTCACGCTAACCGCTTTCGGAGCTTATAGATAAGGAATCCTGGACGGTGTCCACACAGATCCTCTGATTTACGAATTACAGGGCTACTTTTTGTGTTTTCTGTATGGTCTTCGACCGGCCAGTTCCGCGGCCACTTTATCTCCAGCAAGTCATGTCCATTCCATTTCTTTACATTTTTCTTTTTCTTACCCATATCATCTTCGTCCTCCCGGTTGACTTGCAGCCGGAGAATGACGCTGCTCAGGACACCCTTGCGACTCAATGTGTATCTTGGACATCTGGACGGGATACGGTCCCGGAGACCTTTTATGTTGCTCTTGATCATTACTTGCTCACTGTCACTGCTTTGTTTGCTGCTTCCGAGATGAGTGTTGCTTCTGCTTTATAAGGTACATATAGATATATATATATTTTCTTCGATTCGCGTGGCCTGTTGGATACTTGACACAAGCATGGAAGACCCAGGATCACAGACCGCACATGACATCAACATTGTTCAGAAGCATGAACAGCTTCCACCGTCTCCGCCGGACACAGATGAGAACGGATCCGAGGATAGCTTCCAGGCAGAAAATGTTGAAATCCCCCTACCACCGCCGACTACCATCCCGCAGAGGGTTCTTGATATTGATAAGAAGACACCAGACGCACACGTACCCCGTGATCCCCGATTGATTCGCCTGACGGGAGTGCATCCTTTTAATGTCGAAGCCCCTCTGTCCGCCCTCTTCAACGAAGGCTTTCTTACTAGTCCGGAGTTGTTCTATGTTCGGAATCATGGAGCGGTGCCTGAAGTCAAAGAGGAGGACATTCCGGACTGGACTTTTACTGTCGAGGGGTAAACGCACAGAGAAAACGATCACTGACGTGGACTATCTGACTGATGGTGCACCAGACTTGTCGAGAAGCCTTTGACGATTACTCTTAGGCGTCTGATCTCCGATTACAAACAGATAACATGTCCTGTAACGCTCGTTTGTGCTGGTAACAGACGCAAGGAGCAAAATCAAGTCTACAAGAGCAAGGGCTTCTCATGGGGCCCAGCTGGCGTCTCGACTGCTTTGTTCACAGGCGTCGCGATGTCAGATTTGATCCGGAGGGCCAAGCCAAAACGACGAGCCAGATTCGTGTGCATGGAAGGAGCAGACAATCTTGTATGTATGAAGGACCTGGTTTGGAACGATGAGAACTGATGGAGCGCAGCCCAGTGGACATTACGGGACTTCCGTCAAACTCAACTGGGTGATGGACCCCAACAGGGGTATGATGTTGGCATATATGATGAACGGGGAGACACTGAGGCCGGATCACGGCAAGCCTTTGCGAGCGGTCATACCAGGACAGATTGGAGGCAGGAGCGTGAAATGGCTGAAGAAGCTGATCATCACCGACGCCCCAAGTGATAATTGGTACCATATATACGACAACCGAGTATTACCGTATGTGAATCGCGTATTATCCAGATGCGGAGTCCAGAGTGCTGACTTATATCAGAACCATGATCTCTCCCGAAGAATCCGCTAACAATCCCAAATGGTGGACCGACGACCGCTACGCCATCTACGACCTCAGCGTCAACTCAGCTATAGCATATCCCGCCCACGAGGAACGGCTGTGCGTTGTCAATGGTCCGGAGAAATATCGAGCGAGAGGTTATGCATACGGTGGTGGCGGCCGCCGAATAACTCGCGTAGAGATCTCCATTGACAGAGGCCGCTCTTGGAGGCTTGCTGATATCGACTACGCCGAAGACCGGTATCGAGACGTCGAGCAGGACCTGTTTGGCGGACGGTTGGACATGTCATGGCGTGAGAGCTGTTTCTGCTGGTGCTTCTGGTCCCTGGATATACCCGTCTCCGAACTCAAGGAAGCTGCTGATATCCTGGTACGCGCGATGGATGAGAGTATGAATGTCCAGCCCAGGGATATGTATTGGAGTGTTCTCGGGATGATGAACAACCCGTGGTTCCGTATCACCATCAGCCAGGAAGGGGATTTCTTACGTTTCGAGCATCCGACGCAGCCTGCTTTACAACCCGGCGGATGGATGGAGAGGGTAAAGAAGGCGGGTGGCAACCTTAGCAACGGGTATTGGGGCGAGAAAATCGGTGGTGAAGATACCGAGGCGCCGATGGGCGAAGAAGTGAAGGAAGTTAGATTGACCAAAGAGGGACTAAGAAGAAGCATTACGATTGATGAGCTACGGAAACATGATAACGATGAGAATCCGTGGTTTGTAATAAATGGAGAGGTTTACGATGGAACGGCGTTCATGAAGGAGCATCCCGGAGGAGCGCAAAGCATCATCTCCGCGGCCGGTATGGATACTAGTGATGAGTTTCTGGCTATCCGTAAGCTACCCCAGGCGGACTACTGATTGAGCACGTGCTGACAGATCTACAGACAGTGAGACGGCCAAAGCTATGATGCCAGGCTACCACCTGGGCACCCTGGACGAAGCTTCCAAACTCGTCCTGAGCGAAGGCGAAGTGCAGCAATCCGCCGACTCTTCCATCTGTCGCCCGACCTTCCTCCAGCCGAGGGCCTGGACCAAAGCCGTGCTCTTTGAGAAGAAGACGGTTTCCTGGGACACTCGGATCTTCACTTACAAACTCGAGCACGAGGATCAAATCCTCGGCTTACCTATCGGCCAGCACCTGATGGTCCGTCTCCGAGATCCGGTCACGAGAGAAGCGATCATCCGAAGCTACACTCCGGTTTCCGAGGCCGGCAAGAAGGGATATCTGGAGTTACTCATCAAAGTTTACTTCGACACGGGTGAGGTCAAAGGAGGGAAGATGACCAAAGCCATGGACGCGCTGCCGGTCGGTCACTCGGTCGACTTCAAGGGCCCCATTGGGAAGTTCGAATATCTCGGTAAAGGCGACTGCCTTATCAACGGCTCACCCAAGCACGTACAGTCGTTCGCCATGATTTGCGGTGGCAGCGGCATCACTCCGATATATCAAGTCTTCCGAGCTGCGATGCAAGACAAGGAGGATCGAACGAAATGCGTGGTGTTCGATGGAAATAGGTTGGTAGAGGATATACTTTGCAAAGAAGAATTGGACGCGCTGGCGCTTGGAAACGAGGGCCGGTGCAAGTTGTTGTACACTCTTACAAAGGGCACGGAGGACTGGACCGGGCTGCGGGGCAGGGTTTCGGGGGAACTGGTCAAAGAGCACTGCGCGAAGGACAATGATACGCTGGTGTTGATCTGTGGGCCCGGGGCGTTGGAAAAAAGCATTCATGTTGCGCTGCTCGATCAAGGTTGGAGGGACGAGCAACTTTTGTTTTTCTAGGGCTTGAATATTCGTCGTTTTGGGGGCAGGTGTATCTGGTAGATAATTTGCATGTCAGCGTACATATATTTGGCTGTTCACAGTCGTGGACTTTTTCGCGAGTATCTTCAACTTTGTTCCTACATACATACACCGAGTAACTGTAAAGCAGCGCTTTCCTCACCTACCTTACTTCCCGGTTCGTACCTAGCCCTCGGATGGACACATTCTCCGGCCCGCACTAGCGTAATTGCTTATCACAACCACACAAGCACCCCACTGAAAGATCAACGACGACCCTTATCCTTATCAGCTGCTAAAAGCAACATGCATGTATGTGCCTTATCGCTGTGGCGCCACCGTGGAGAAGTCAAGAGCAAGACTTCGGAACGGAATTCCCGGTTACACAGAAAAGAAGCATGGTTCTCGATAAGGCCTCTAAGGCGCGAAGTAGGTAAGTCATCGATAATGGAATGCAGATTTGGGTACCTCATGGCTTTCTCCGGAACCGCGGCCATGTTCCTGGCAAGGGCTTGCGCGGGTGGAGGAGAGGGAAGTCGAATATGTTTCTTGGAGGACGATCGCTTGCTTTGTATTCTACTCTCAGTAGCTTTTTACAGTAAAAACCGGTCTGGTTTTTGCTCCGCCATTCTATCTATCTGCTCAAGCTCTCGTTTGTAGATCATCTTCACTTGTTTTTGAGCGGATTTGAGCTTCCATTCGAGACATACCCAAGGATGTCTTGGGCGGAGTCTTCGCCGGGGATGATGGCCGGCCAAACGCCGGTCAATGGTCATCATCCTGAGGAAGATGGGGAGCAGTACCCTTTGCCGCAGAGCAAGAGGAAGAATGTCGTGGTGGTGGGGCTGGGAATGGTTGGGGTTGCCTTCATGTTCGCTTTCTGAGCTTGTTGCTTTGAAGGAGAAGTACTGACGGGCATTGTATCCAGAGAGAAGCTCATCAAGCTGGATGCCAAGCGACGTGAATACAATATCATCGTCATCGGAGAAGAGCAGTATCTAGCATACAACCGTGTGGGTCTGACGAGTTTCTTTCAACATCGGAAGGTGGAGAATCTGTATTTGAACCATGAAGATTGGGTATGTCACTCGCTCTTGCATCCCGATAATGCACCGAGTTTGTGGAACTTATGCGGGAGTGCAGTATGCTGGCAAGTCCGAGGCATTGAACTATCATCTTAACACGATCGTCACCGAGATTCACCCTGATTCCAATGTTGTGTCGACTTCCAAAGGCGATACGGTTCCCTACGATATCCTGGTGCTAGCAACTGGCTCTGACGCTGTTGTTCCACGGCATACACCTGGTCATGACGCCAGAGGTGTGTTTGTCTACCGGACGATCGACGACTTGCAGAAGTTGATAACATACTCCGCAACGGTAACGGGTTCGACCGGCGCTGTGGTCGGTGGAGGGCTTCTGGGGTTAGAAGCTGCCAAGGCGATGATGGACCTGGAAGAATTCAAGCATGTCAAGCTCATTGAACGAAATCGGTGGGTTTTATCGAGGCAGTTGGATGGAGATGCTGGAGGCATGGTCGTCGACCTCGTTCAACAGCTTGGATTGGACGTTCTCCTTAGCAAAAGAGTCGGAAAAATAGATGTTGATGAGGATAACGCGGTCAAAGGCGTCGTATTCGAGGATGGAGAAAGGATGGACTGCAGATGTCTCATGTTTGCCATTGGCATCAAACCGAGAGACGAGCTTGCAAGAATGGCCGGTATCAAGTGTGCCGATAGAGGTGGCGGTATAGTTATTAACTCGGACCTTTCGACGAGCATACCGAACATCTACGCTATTGGCGAGTGTGCCAGCTGGGAGAATCAGACATATGGTTTGATTGCGCCGGGTATCGAGATGGCTGATGTTCTGACATTCAACCTGACGCAAGCAAAGGTCCACGCCCCACGGAAGTTCAAGAGACCCGATCTGAGTACCAAATTGAAGCTATTGGGCGTGGAAGTTGCTAGCTTTGGTGATTTCTTCGCTGATCGCGACGGGCCAAAAGATCTGCCCGTGCGGCGACATGGAGCGAAGAAAGACGAGAAAGAAAAGGGCGAAGATGCGGTGAAGACTTTTACGGATGGCCCTCCACCACCGCCGGTCAAGGCGCTCACATACAAGGACCCGTTCCAGGCAGTATACAAGAAATATCTGTTCACCATGGATGGAAAGTATCTGCTCGGTGGTATGATGATTGGCGATACCAAGGACTACGTCAAGCTGGTGCCTATGGTGAAGAATCAGAAGCCACTGGAGGTCCCACCGAGCCAATTCATTCTCGGCGCTACCAAAGAGGGCGAGGATGATGGCGATGATCTGACGGACGATACTCAGATATGCTCATGCCACAACGTTACCAAAGGAGACGTCACCAAGGTAGTCAAGGATGGCACATGTAAGAGCATCGGGGATGTCAAGTCGTGTACGAAGGCGGGCACAGGATGCGGCGGATGTATGCCACTCGTGCAGACCATCTTCAACACGCAAATGAAAGCCATGGGCGCCGAAGTCCTCAACCATCTATGTCCGCATTTCGAACGTTCCCGAGCCGATCTTTTCAGTGTCATCTACGTTAAGAAGTTAAGGACGTTCTCGGACGTGATGAAAGATTGCGGCAAGAATCCCGAGGCTGTGGGTTGCGAATCTTGCAAGCCAACCATAGCCTCCATCCTAGCTTCACTGTACAACCAGCATATCCTGGATAAGCCTCTCCATGGTCTGCAAGACACTAATGATAGATTCCTAGCGAACATCCAGCGGAACGGTACTTTCTCTGTCATCCCTCGAGTCGCAGCAGGCGAGATTACGCCGGAGAAGCTTATCGTCATTGGTACGGTGGCAAAGAAGTACGGTTTGTACTGCAAGATCACTGGTGGTCAGCGCATCGATATGTTTGGCGCAAAGAAGCAGGACCTTGTCGCCATCTGGACTGCCCTCGTTGATGCTGGGATGGAGTCCGGGCACGCGTACGCGAAGTCTCTGCGGACTGTCAAATCCTGTGTGGGGACCACATGGTGTCGATTCGGCATCGGCGACAGTGTGGGTATGGCGGTGAGGCTCGAAGAACGATACAAGAGTATAAGAAGCCCGCACAAGTTGAAAGGTGGCGTCTCAGGTTGCGTTAGAGAATGTGCGGAAGCCCAGAACAAAGACTTTGGACTTATCGCCACCGAGAAGGGCTTCAACATCTTTGTCGGTGGAAACGGGGGTTCCAAACCACGACACTCGGAGCTTTTGGCAAAGGACGTGCCACCTGACGATATTATACCCATTCTGGACCGGTATCTGATGTTCTACATGCGCACAGCAGATAAGCTACAACGGACAGCACGGTGGATCGAACAATTACCGGGGGGCATCAAATATCTCCGAGAGGTCGTATTGGAAGACAAATTAGGTCTCTGCGCCGAGCTCGAGAAACAGATGGAAGACCTAATCGGGACATTCTTCTGCGAATGGACTGAAGTGATCAACAACCCCGAACGTCAGAAGGCGTTCCAGCAATTCGACAACACCAGCGAAACCGCCGAAACGATAGAGCGGGTGGACGAGAGAGGGCAACAGCGACCGACCTACTGGCCCAAGGACAGCGTCACGGAAGACTTCCGCGGCACCAAGTGGAGCAGTCTGTCCTGGCAGCCCATCATCGAGAGCAAATCCATCGTCGACAAACCCACCGTCTCGAGCGCCAACGTCAAGCGCGGCGACACCCAGCTGGCCGTCTTCAAGGTCAAGGGCGCGTGGTACGCGACGCAGCAGATGTGTCCGCACAAACGCACCTTTGCCCTCTCGGACGGCTTCGTCGGCGACGACGTCGACGGCGACAAAGCCCGCCTCTGGGTCTCCTGCCCCTTCCACAAGCGCAACTACACCCTCAACGGCGACGACGCGGGCCGGTGCAGCAATGATGAGAATGTCAGCATCGCTACTTTCCCCGCCGAGGAGCGCGATGACGGGTGGGTGTATTTGAAGCTGCCGCCGGTGGAGGAGCTGGATGCGGTGTTGGGGACGAAGAGGTGGGTGGTTAAGAAGGGGGAGACGCCGGGGCCGTTTGCGAAGTTGGATCAGAAGCTGAAGGGGTTGAAGGGGAGGAAGGTGTTTGGGGAGAGTCATTTGCCGAATGGGTTGGGCGAGAAGAGGGCGGCGCAGGCGATTACGGCGGGGGGGAGTGGGGGGATTGATTGGTAGTTGTCTTCGAAGGATGGCGAGTTCTTAGGGTTGGAAGGGTGGGCGTCGAGCTGTGGGTACAAAGATATATGAATACAAGTCCGATGCTTGGTATTTAGTATAGGATAGGTAGATCTGCGTACATAATGGTATATACCTACTCGTCTACTGTACCTTTCAGATTAACAAGTCTCTCACCTACCGTCAACAACATGGTGCATACACCGACTGGGTAAGCCTACAGCCAACTACCCGACCTACTTACGACACCAACATAAACACCACCCAAAACCCACCGCAAAACTCATACTAAGTCATCCAGGTAGGTAGGTATGCATGTCGAATCACTCTCGCCTCGCCCTCGCCATTCTTCCTCTCATGCTTTGTTCCTTTAGAAATTGCCTCTGAGGATGATGGCGAGCGACGGGAGGTATATCTCAGGAGAGGATTGCTGTTTTCTCGGCCGCATAGTGCGCTAGGGGATTCGGGGTTGGGAAGGAACTGTGGTGGGTAGGGTAGATTTTAGATAGAACGTCTGGGCGGGGTCGTTGGGAGTCGTTGGATGGGGAGTGTTTGGGGAGTTTTGGGGCTTGCGTGGTTTTTCTAGCGTTGATGATGCTCCTCTGCCCTACTCTAAGTTGTCAAAAGGAACGATATGGAGTGACTTGTCTATTTTGACTATGTGGGGAGCTGACTATATAAGGCCTATGACACGTGACAGGCATGCAAAGTGCCGTAAGGCTGTTTGACAGTGAGGTATCGACCTTCTGTCGGCTAGACCTAGAGCTACGTCAAGCCTTCGATTAAAGTGCCCCTATAACACAAATGCGCAAATAGCTCGAAAGATTTACGTTCAAGATTATCAGTTCACTTACAAGGGCACCAGAATGCTCTTCTAACCCTCTTTGCTCGTTTTTTACAAGCCTCGCTATTGGACTCTCTATCTGCACAATGAAGGTCGCCCGAGTCATGCATCGGAATGAAACATGCGGTGCTGGCACGTTGGACAAAGCTGTGCCATGTCTGATTGGGATTGATGTGCGACGTGGGGCTCGCAATGGAAGCGAATCAGCTCCCACCATCATCAGCCTCCTCCACCGGATGGGAAGGCTGAGTCCATCACATTGCAAAGCATCGCCGAACCCCACCTCCTCTGGATACCTTGAGAAACAGTAATAGCTGGTTGAGGCCCATGACTTTCTCTGGCCGTCAAGATGGCAACAGTGCAGTCCACCTCAGAAGACGCACCCTCCTACCTTACATCGCCACCTCCCTATGCGTACCATGAAAGCGGTCGAGGCGTCGGAGAGGGTTGCGGACCGTCTGAAAGCGCTGCGTGCAGGTCGTGCCAGGCAGCCAACACCGCGTGTGACGGAACAAAGCCCAGCTGCGAGCCCTGTCGCGATGAGGGTATCCAATGCGAGTATATGGAGTCCAGTCGGGCTGGTCCTGATGATGTTTTCATACTTGTTATTGGATGCATCGGGGCTGGCAAATCTTCGTTCATCAATCGATGTGTGGGCTCTGAAGTCCTCCAAGTTGGCTATGGTCCTCGATCAGGTAAGCTCCGGACCTCCCTCAACCATAAATGAGTGGCTGATTGGGGCAAGGGACACAATCCGTCGCTGAGGCAGTCTTCGAACTTGATGGCAAGAAGATTCACCTTATAGATACACCAGGCATTGATTTTTCGACCAGGGTAAAAGAAGATCTTTGGATGCCGGTCACATCTTGGCTAGCAGCGGCGTACGGAATTGCAAGAGTGGACAACGCAATATACACGCACCGCATTGGCAACGATGCTTTCTATGCACCGCTCCCAAAATTGTTTGTTATCTTCAAGAGGCGGGTTTGATCGAAGAGCTTTCAAAGGTTGCGATTGTAACGACTTCGTGGGATCAAGTACACGAGAAAACTGGAAAGGTACAAGAGCTAAAACTCTCTGGCCTTTGGGATTTTAGGTTTCGGTTCGGAAATGGTAGCTCTACCATGTGCCGGGATGATGGTACGAGAGCCTTTGCGCTCCGGGTTATCAGATCATTGAGCTCGGGCGAGCGACTCAAGTCGTTACAAATCCAGCGTGAGTTAGTCGACGAAACTCGACTGCTTGATCCACCGAAAGCAATCCAACGTGAGTTAGTTGACAAAGCTCGAAGCCTTGGTTCACCAGCAATCCAAGACTATCTCAGAGATTTCAATGATTCACGACTGACACGTCACCTCTCAGCTGAGTTACCCCCCCTGTCTGGCTCACTGCCGGACAGAACACATGCTTTAAAGTCATTGTCAATCAGTAACATGGGGACATCAATGCTGCTGTCTAGTGCAGACCAGACTCAAAGCAGTACAAAGTCATTGCATGATCTGCCTGCTCTGATTGCACAGACATCTAGACACTCATCTCCTGACTCAATCAAAAGCACAGAAATCATTGATCCTTTGATATCAGATCATATGTGGTTGAGAAAAGGTCCTGACAGCATCCTGAGAGCTTCTGGTTCTTCAGGAAAGTCAGCGTACGACCTTCAAAATGGTCTGATCCTTAGGAGGTCTGTAGAGCATTCTTCGCAACGTCGTGAACGACGGCGCTACGTTAGAGACGCAGCCGATGGCCTCAAGTCAAATCTGGCGCGGAGACAGAGCGGATCAAGAGCAAGTAGTACCACGACGCCAGAGCATGAAGCTGGGACGAGAAACGCGGAAAACAGTCCCAGGCAGCTTCGTCGACGAGCATTACACGAAGAGCGAGTTGCCATACGAGCGGAAATCCACCGGACTAGTCTGCACGCATTGAGAAGTCGGCTCCTTCAATATGCATCGGACGGGATCTTAGGTGAACAGATATACAAGGAGCTCAAGAGCTTAGAAGAAGATATAGGTACACCCATCAGCGGTCAAAGCAGCGGAACAGTCCAAAGTCTGTACCTTGAGGCTCTATATCCGAAGTTTCCAATCGACAAGGAACTACAGGATATACGATTTGACTTGAGATTACGATATATACTTGGAACCAATACAGATCTAATCAGTCATTGGTTATACTCTAGGCTCTGGCTTTGCCGGAATTTGGGTATTGTGGTCTACAGGAATTGCTGCCGACTGCAGACCGCCCATCTTGCCGATGACTTCTTGAGCTTTCTAGTTCCAGCTGATTCATGGTCTCATCATGGGCCATGTGTTGTCAACCTAAAACGCATCCAAATTGTGGATATCGAAGCTCTCGTGAATAAGCTGGCTAGCTGCCTTCGCGACATTTGTGGACGGGGGCCACACATTATCTCTGGACAACCAGACATCCAACTTTTGGTAGGTTGCTTTCAAGATATTCAAGCCAGGTCTAGAAAACTCTTTGCAAGTATAAATCCGAAAGATTCTTCACAAAGTATAAGTGCAATCAACCTCAGAAGAGAAATTGCAAATCTGTATGCAGGGGGCCATACTCAAAACAGTCTCTTGGTATCCATATTTGCGAGGTGTCAAGATACGTTCCAGGCTTTGGATCTCGTCCTACTTGCTTATGAGGGTGCTCATGTCTCCGACTTGGACCAGCTTCCACATAGCAGCCCAACAAGCATATGATTATTCTCGGCGGAGGTCTCCCTACACTTTCAAAACCTTCAGGGTCGCCAACCACCTACTTGCGGCGTTTGCCAATGAAATGCCTTGCTCCACTCCTGGGATATCGTGACGTTTGGATCTTTACCCATGAGATGCTAGATTGTCAACCAGCCTTGTACTTGAAGACAGACATTGAAACATTTGCAGATGTGTGGGGTCCTTGTTGGAAGGTCGAAGATCAGCATGAGCCGGATAAGGCCGCAAGATACAATGTTGGGGAAGGATCTATCATACCATGGTCCTTCGACCCTGTGGTCCATCCTGCTCTTGCCATGAATGAGCGTCTATGTCACTGGGAGAGCAACTTCGATTTCATCAATAATGACGCTAGCTCTATTGACACTGGTAAGTCGATTGCCGCAAGAATAGAGACATCCTGATCCATGAGACTGACTTCCATCCAGATTCATCGTCCACTAGCAGTGAAGCAGGCGAAGCTCCGACCGAGGACGCCATAAGTGGCAAGTTCGACGGCTCCGAGATCCTCATCATTGGTGCCGAATCAGGCCCACGGCTGCAACGGACACCCTGTCGCTGCTCCGTTGACGATCTTAAGCAGCATTTAAAGGAAGCAGGCCGCTTGGATCACATGCTAGCGTGGAAATCCTATCGTTACGTTGATTCTCAGCAAACCTCGCTAGTCGTGGGTAGCCATGGCATTCAGGCGGGGAGAAGCAAAGTCTTCAAAGACATGAAAGAAGAACCTCTCAAGAAAGGATTGGTGGCAGTATGGGAGAATGAGCCCGAACTTCGAGATCCTCGAGAGTTCGAGAATTTCTGGGGAGTGATTGTGTCCTTGTGCACGATGAACGCTCGCCGCGTGAGGCTCGTTGAGCTTCTTGGAGAGAGCAGCGTCATTGGTCTTCTGGAGCGCTTTTCATGGAGCGACCTCGATGCCGATAAGAATAGCAAACGTTGCCGCTCCGTCATTGAAGCAGTCCGCAGTGCTGACCCCCGTGCTCTAGGGAACTTGTGGGGCGACAGCCCTAGCTGGCGAGAAGAACTCGGCAAAGCCCTGCTGATCTGTCTCAGGGTGCTCTCCAGAACAGGATACGATGTCAACAGAGACGAGTTCCACATGCTATGGCTCCCCAGCGGTTGCCACCGTCCAAGACGGGTCACATTGCGGCCTACAGACCAAAGCTGGATCAAATTTCTCAAAGACACTACATACTCCATGACCACGGCCGTGATCGTGGAAGACAGCCTCGGCGAGAACACCGGCTGCAGCCGCGACCGGTCAGCCTGGTTCACACTTCCTTCTGTCCTAGAAACCGCTCTTTGCATCAACCGCAACCTCAGCCCCGCACGGGAACTAAAAAAGACTCGCGCCCGCCTGGACGAAGCTCACTGGATCTCGCGGACGGATGCGCGAAGATGGAAGCACGTGTGGGATGTGTCTGGGCTGGCCAGAGGAAAGTCTCTATGGGTGGGCTCAGAAGATCGCCTAAGAGTCCTCCGGCCACTCTCGGACTGGTCTTTATTATTGGCGGTTGACATCGTGAAAAGAGCGCTGTTCCGGGAAACGTTAGGCATCAGGCCTAGCGAGCGGGTAAGTCATTGGGAGTATACTAATGAGGAGGATGAGTCTATCGACATTCATCCGATTCCTGTACACATCATTTGAAATGCTGGCGAGAGAAGACCGGCATTGTCAGAAGCAATATAGACCTTGTCTAATGAATACAAATTTTCCGCTACCACTAAATAAGCCTTACCCAGCGCCCGTTTCCATAGAACGCCGGCTTCAGTTCACTGTGTCATATTACTATGGGCCGTAAGAACCCTGAGCCTGAGATAGGACGTATCTCCTTGAGTACTCCCTAGACGCACCCAGCTAGCATATGTCCTCAAGCTTCGTCCAAGTATTGTCGTCAAGATGTAGGTTTTGCTAAATAGACATGAAACAGTATGAGTTGCCTTTGGCAGCAGTTGTGTGTTCCACCATTTTCCACCATGTTGTTGCGAGAAACATGAAGCAGGCTCTACAATCACCTTTCCCCTACCACCAGCCGACGAGAAGGCCAGTAGCATTGTTACCTGTGAATCCATGCACTGCCTTCAGCATGAAGGTGTAATTAACCCCACATGCTTCTGAATGTTCCTGATTAATAACATAGACACAACATGTACTTTGGTTACAATAGATAACTGAATACTTGTCAGGTGAGAACACGTCTCCGCCCACCATCAACGACCAACCACCACGCTCACACCTCAACCCACCACCAACCACCCCACCCCTCGAAAACTCCAACAATGCCCTCAAAAACCCCAACCCCAACCCCAACCCCGTCCCCCAACGCCCAAGCAGAACCATCACCACCACCACCGCCCCACCCGCTCTACAACACCACCTACACCCTCCACCGCCTCTCCCCCCTCCACCACCCCGCCAGCACAGCCCCCTTCCTCACCCCCGGCACCCTCGCCCAACACGCGCAACGCCTCACCTCTCTCCTCCGCGGCGACGTCCTGCGCGGCGTGCGCGTCGGCATCGACCGTCTGGGCGACGAAGCTGGTGACGAAGGGCTGGGAAGAGCGGGCGCGCTGAGGGGGTGTGAATGGACGGTGCTTGGGAGGGCGCGGCGGGGAGGTGCGGGCGTGAGGACGAGGTCAGCGTCATCGTCGGCGTCAGCGGAAGCGGAAGCGGAAGCGGAAGCGGAAGCGGACAGGGGAGACGAAAGCGCGTCGATAGGCATCCACATCGCCATCCGCTACGAGAAGACGAGCTACACAGCCCTCCTGCTCCGCGGCCCGCCACACGCAGCGGACGCGTCCCCGCCCGCCAACGAGGACCAGGACCACAACGGTGACGGAAGCTCCACGCACCTCCCCCTCCTCCTAACGCGCATGCCCGCCTCGCTGCGCGCGACCCTGACGTCGTATCTGGCCGCGACGTTCGACTGCCACGTCGCGGCGCTGGCGCTGTCGTCGGCGTTCCTGGTCGCTGCGCTGGAGGGCTGGTTTGCGGATTTGCGAGGGGGGAAGGGCGGCGCGGGGGATGGGACGGGGAAGCGTGGTGCGGTGAGAGATGTGGGTGTGGGTGTGCAAGAGGCGATGAAGGACGTCCACCTCACGCTGTCGTTTGCCCCGCCCGTTGCGCCCGCGCTTAAGACGCTGGAGGTCGTGGTGCCGGCGCGCGATGTTGTTGGGTTCTTGAGGGTGGGGGAGGAGGGTTTACGCCGGCAGGGGTGGGGCGGTGGCGTTGGTGATAGGGATGGCGTGGCTTGGGCTCGGAAGCGGAAGCGGAAGCGCGCTGATACGGACGCGGATGATGCGCAGGCCATGGCGGAGGGTATGGGGCCTTTCACGGCTGCGTTGGCGCGGTACTTGGATGCGCATTTGGCGATGAGCTTGGGGCATTCGGGTGTGCAGGTTGTGAAGATTGCGTGTGGGGCGTTTGTGTTGGCGGCGGAGGGGAGGGTTAGGGTTGTTGATCCGTGGCGCGCTGGGGATGGTGGCGACGGGGAAGATGGAGGGGAGAGGGAGGAGATAGCTATTAGGAATTTTGTGGCGCGCTTGGTCGGACGGGCTGCGGGGCGGGT
>JAABUJ010003118.1_pt1 | contig 19128 bp, 9 predicted proteins | sample 5559131 | NCBI WGS metagenome assembly JAABUJ01 (sample SAMN10711875, study PRJNA513366) | rock metagenome | isolation source: Antarctica rocks | place: Antarctica: Victoria Land, Mt New Zealand nord | collected 2016-01-07 | reverse complement strand
CAGGCGACGGGGTCGGATCGGCGCTGGGATGGTTGTGGACGAGGATGAGCGACGTGGCGTTGTGGCGCACGGCCTCGCGGAATATTTCGCCGACACGGACCTGGCACGCGGACACGGTGCCGTTGTAGAGCGTGACGGTGGCGATGAGCCGATTCTTGGTGTTGAGCAACAAGACGCGCATCTGCTCGGATTCCAGGAGGCTCATCTCGGGCACGAGCAGCGGTGGCCCCGGCCTCGGTGGCGTGCCAGCAGCGCGTCCAGCGTTGGGTCTGGGTGTCCGAAATCTGCCAGCGTCCGTGACCCGCGTGGAAGCGGACGGCGTAGCGGTCGCGCTCCTGGAGGTAGGATGTTCCCGTGCGTTCCCGCGGCCGTGTGGCGGGACGGGGGGGCCGGGCTGTGGGGTGTGCGGCGAGGTAGGCCGCGACGGTGCGGTCGGCGCAGGTCCGGCAGAAGGCTTTGCCGCTCTTGGAGTGGCGCGTGAAGAGGTCGCCCACTGGGATGCCGCAGACGCTGCAGCATGTGGCCGGGCGACCTGTCGTCGCGGCCACGGTGGCGCGAGCCACGTCGGCGCCTGGGTCGGTGGCGCCGAGCGAGACCGAGGCGCGTTGGCGCGTGGTGCGTGTGCGGCTGGCGTAGGTGGGCATATCGTCGAGGTCGGTCAGTAGGCAGCTTGTTCCTGGTACGGTGCTCATAGGGTCCTCCATCCTGGTTTTCTCGTCCTTGGCGTCCCGTCGTCCGCCAATGTCGACTCCACAGCACGCCCCACGGACTGGTGCAACACAGTGCCGAAACGGAGTTTTGGGTCTTGGGGGTGTTGCCCCAGGCCACGGGGTGGGCTACGGTGAAGGCATGGCGAGATACGGGACGCCTGGCGAGGGCGGGGACGGGGGATGAGCATGTACCATGGGAGAGCTGCCGCCGCTACGAACGGGCTGCGGCGGCCGCATGAGTGTGTCACTCGGTCGACGTCGTGGAGATGCGTGCCAGGAGGGGCTCCACGGTGGGACAGGCGTGGTCGCTTGGAGCACCGGCGATGTCGCGCGGCCTGCCCAGCGGGCATATCTCCGGCCGTATGACACGCAGCCTGTGTGGGAGGGGTGTCTGTCGTCTGGACGATGGAGTGGCCAGACCCCTGCTATCATGAGCAGGGATACTCCGTCAGCGATCACAGGTGAAGGAGAAGACGCGAGGAGGAACATGCGCATGGACATCGTCGACCTACACGACCAGGCACTGGACGAGACGGCCCGGCTCGTCGAGGGCGTGCGACCCGATCAGATGGGCTTGCCTACCCCCTGCTCTGACTGGGACGTGCGGGCGCTTCTGGCCCACCTTGTCGGCGGCAACGCCCGGTACGCGGCCCTGGCGCGGGGGGAACCGCTGCGGCGCGGGCCAGCACAGGGGGGAGGACCAGCCGCCGATCTACTTGGCGACGACCCAGCGGACGCGTATCGTCGCTCGGCCGCTCTGGTGGGCGCGGCGTGGCAGGACCCGGCGCTGCTCGACCAACCGTTTGAGCTGCCCATCGGCGTCCTGCCCGGGCGCGCGGCGGTCACGCTGCACCTGGTGGAGACGGTGACCCACGGCTGGGACCTGGCCAAGGCCACGGGGCAGCACCCCGCGTTCGATCCCGATGTCGTGCAGGCGGCCGCGCAGTTCACCCAGGGCGAGCGCCCGCCCAGTGCCGCCTTCGCCGCGCCGGTCCCGGTGGCGGACGATCTGCCCGAGATCGACCGTCTCGCCGCGCTCCTGGGACGCGTGCCGTAAGGGCGCGAGGCTACCCCCCCGGTCATAGTAATGCGGGGGATGCGCCGCCGACACGCGCCTGACACAGCGCGCCCCGTGCAGTCTGCTCGGATGCGTGCGACGTCATATGGCGCGGCTGCCTCGGCATGAGCCGAGACGCCCAGTGAGACGACGACGACGGTGGGTTAGTCGTCGATCATTTGTTGCACGACGGCGCGCCACGCCACGGTATCAAGCCGGAGTGTTTTCAGTTGGCCGCCGCGCCGTGTGGCCATGCGCCGCGCCTCGGCGAGGGCCTCGTGCGCATGGCTCTTGTCGGGGAACGTGTCGAGGGTGACGACGATCGACTCGCGCGCCTGATCCTCGCGGTCGACGTCGATGCGATAGTGGATGGGGATCGGCGCATGCTTGGCCATGAGCATGTCGCGTATCCGTCTCTTCTCGCCGATGAGCGCCGCGTTCTTGGCCATGAGTTTGCGCACCGCCGCCCCATGCAGTGCGGTTTCTCGCTGCTGCTGGGCCACCAGCAACTTGGCCTGTTCCGCGCGGTGCTGGGCATGACCGAGCTGCACCTCCAGGTCGTGGACGCGCCCTGTCATGCGCTGCCCCTCGGCCTGGACCACGCGGCGTGCCTGCTCGCCCTCCGCCATCAGGCGGCGCAGGGACGCGATGGTCGTGTGGGTCGCCTCGCCTTCGGTCGCCACCGGCACCAAGCGGTCGCCGACCAGGGCCTTGTCCAATCGATAGAACCGTGGCGGCGCATCCTCGGCCGGCGGATGTGTGGGTGGCGGCGTGTTCGGGAGCGTCATCGGAGGTAGTGCCGGACGGTGATGTCGATGCGCTCGTGCCCGAGGGCACGGCTCACGTAGAGCGCCCGCTCCCGGTCGATGACGCCTCGTGGCAGCCGCCCCTCGTCCGGTGGAAGGACGCGTCGTCCCCCCTCACAATAGAGCCCTTGCGCGTAGAGACGGCGGTAGGCCTGGATGTCGAGGCGTGCTGGCACCCGCCCGACGAGACGCTCGTCCGGCGGCCGGTCCGCCACAACGCGGACGACACACTCCTCCAGCGCCGGGAGCACCGGGGCCTGGCGCCGCTTGCCGCCTTTCCCGTTGCGCACGTCCACCACGAGGCCGCCGTCCAGGTCGGCCTGGATATCCCCCACGACGAGCGCCTCGAGTTCACGCCGACGCACGCCCGTCGCGCAACAAAACTGAATGATGGCAATATACCGTTCCAGGGCGATCGCGTCGTCCATGGCGACGGCGTGCCGGCTCCGCGTAATCGCCGCGCGCCGCCGTCGTGGCAGAGCGACCGTCGCGCCGAGAGAGCGCACCCGCGCCTCCCGTTCCTCCTGGGGGTAGGCGGGCCGGTAAAACATGCGCAGCGCCGCGCGCGTCGTCGTGAGCGTGTACGCGCTGTCGCCGGCGTCGCGGCGCATCTCCAGGTACAGGACGACCAGCCGCTCGGCTGCCGCGTCAAGGTCGGCCAGTCGGCAGACGTCGTCCGTGTCGCGCGCCCAGTGGGCGTAGCGCAGTGCCGTCGCCTTATAGGTTTCCAGTGTTTTGTCCGCGTGGATACGGCCCGTCGAGACGGCCAGTGGCGAGAGCGTGATGCCCTGTGCCTCGGCGTCGGCGCGCACCTTCTTTTTCTCCTCATGCCGCGACACGCCGATGGCTTTAAGCTCATCGAAACGCGCACACACCTCATAGATCAGGCTGGGTCGTCTGCTACTCATCCCTCTCTCCCATTGGTAAACACGCCCGAGCCACAGCGGCTAACGACGGCCTCATAGGGCAGTCGCGCGGCCCATGCTCGTGCCGCTGGTGGCCCTCTCGATCGCATCGCCTGGCAGGCTCGCGCCGGCAATCGACAGGTGTCTCGGTCGGGGAACGACGCGCGTGGGATCTGGCACAGCCCATCCACACGCATCGCCAAGACGTGCCCAGCCGGTGATCGTCGTGGCACAGCCCGATCACCGGTCGTTCCCTGTTTAGCCGACGAAGCCTAAACAGCGAAATCCCCGCGTTGACGCACTGCACAGGACTGCAACAGGCACAACGCAACTCACAACTAATAGAATATATATTCTACTATTAGAGCTCGATTGTCAAGGGACTATGCACGGCAAACCGCACTTTGTTAAGGACTTGCTTTCACAGTGGAGACCATACCGGGGCTGGGAAGACGGGCCAAGACAGCCCAAGAGGTGATGTGGCCAGCAGGTGACGCCGAGACACACGAGCGCGGTCCTCGCTGGCAGCGGCCGATTGTCGGCCTCCACTGCCTCACGTCTCGTGGCTGTAGGAGATGGCTGGGTGTAGGATGAGTGGTTAAGATTGGCCAAAATGAGGTTAAGGTTGGTTAAGACGCCGACACGCGATGAGCACGATGAGTTTCACTAGATCTGATCGCCCTGTGCATGCATTGCTGCTTCAATAGCTTCGGGGTCACCCGTAAATCGCCCAAGGTCGACAACAAGATCGCTGCTCCACCAGTCTGGCACAAGCGCTGTCGCGTGTTCAAAAGACCGGCAATGGCTACACCACTCAGTCGAAGCTCCACGTGCGATGAAATGTTGGCTGTCGACAACCCTTTCCTTCGCACCTCCTACTTGAAACCACCTATGAAGGGCTGGAAACCCGCAAACAGGACAGGGAGCCGACAGGTTTAACCCTTCATGCGAGGCATTGAAAACAGTGTGCCAGGCAGCTCTATATTCCAAAGGTACATCATGCCACGGCACAGGTGTTATGTTCTTACCCATAGTTACCGTAATCCTTGCATCCAGGCTTCGAGTGCGTTACCAGAGCCATATGGAGTGCCGTCGCCTAGAGACGTATCATCCCCATGTAGCTTCGTAAACGAACCATACTTTTGAATATCACGAGCATGACTTAGCTCGTGAGCGATGGTATTGGCAGCTGTCATCTCGCTTTCTAGCGTATCGTGTCCTATTCTAATGATCCAACCGCCCTCACTCAGACGCGTGACGCCCAGCTTGCCTGGTGCCAGAGTTGAATCGTATACAATCTTTACACCCCGCAAGTTGATGCCGTTCTTCAGTACAACGTCGTTTAGGTACTGCTCGGGATTCAAGGCATGGGTAAGAGAGCGCTCAAGCGGCGATACAGGTTGCCCAATCCTGTATGCGAGCCCAGAATTCTCGGACAGCAGTCCTGTACCCGCACGCATCCCGCCTAATAGCCTGAAGCCGCTGAAGCTGGTCGCACCGTCGACACCCAACTCGGCCGTGAATATATCGACGAAGGCACCACCCTCGTCTCCACTCCACACTTTGCAGGCGATTGACGTGACATAGTCTTTCCCCACCTGCACGAAGGCCGCACCCGTCCGTCCGGCCTGCCCACCTGGATCGTTCCACCAACCGTGTGCGTACTCCGCCGACTTATCCCACACCACACCCGCCACCGCAGTGTTCTGTCGCCAGACATAGTTGTAGTCGTTGGAGTTTGTCCAGGCATTGATGGGAGAACTGCGGTATAGGCGCCGTCCGACATGGTAACCGAACTGTCCAACGCCAGAGGTGATATTCCATGCCTCTCCAGCAGCCTGGCCACTCCAACAGAGTGGGTCAAAGTTCGTGCACAAGCCCGTGGGATCAAGCGCATTCAGCGGGTCATCAGCCGTATAAGCGTACGGCTGTTTGGTCTGCCCTGCCAGTGGATCGCGCGTGAGGAACTGCGCCGTCGTCGGATCGTAGTATCGTGCCTGCAAATACTGGAAGCCTGTCTCGGCATCAGTAAGCTGTCCGGCAAACCCGAACGGCACCCGTGTTGTCCCGGTCCGACTCGTGAGATTGCCGTAGGGATCGTATGTCTGGCTGCCAACGAGCGAACCACTACTATCCAAGACGCCGCGCGTACTGCCGAGCTGGTCTTGCAGGAGATACTGCACGGTCGTCCCGCTCATCGCTTCCAGCGGCAGCCCATCTGGCCCTGTCACGTACGTCGCCATGCCGTCCTGCACCAACAGGGGTAGCCCCTCGACCGTGTCCCAGGTTTCTGAGGTTGTGCTTACACCCTGTGTCGTCGTGACGATCTTACTCTGGCGCAGCCCGTCTCCATCGTAGCCATAGCTCGCCTGCGTTATGCCGACCGTCGCCGAGATGAGTCGACCGCCCTGGTCGTAACCGTAGGAGCTACTGTTTCCGACACCCGCCGTGACGCTCGTGCGGTCACCATCGAGATTGTAGCCGTAGCTATACGTCGTTGGAGACGGGCCGGCCACCTGCATCTGAGTCAACTCGCCCGCCAGGTCGTAGGTCTCGCCGCTCGTCGCGTTCGTCGCCCCGTTGACGGTTCCCGTAATCTGGTAGGCGCTGTCAGGGCTATAACCGAGTGTGGTTGTGACCGCCCCGGTCGTCTGCTGATCCGCTACAAGCTGGTTGAGCGGGCTATAGCGATAGGTGTGGCTCAGCCTGCTCACGGGATCACTGCTACTGCTGACCTGGCCGGCGTTGTCGCGGCTATAGCCGAACGCCCAATTCAGACCGCCCGGCTGCTGGTCCGCGATGCTCGTGACGTGATCGGCTTTGTTATAGTCGATCGTGCTCGTAAGCGGCGCTGTCGTGGGATAGACCTCGCTCGTGAGCCGGTTGCCCGGATCGTAGCCGAACTGGAACGTGTGGCCGAAGGGGTCGGTGAGCGCCGTCCAGCGGTTGGCCGCGTCGTACGTGCGCGTGATGACGGAGGTGTCCGGGTAGATGATGTGCGTCAGGTTTCCGGCCGGGTCGTAGCGGTATCCGAGCGTCCGGCCCACTCCGTTGGTGACCGTGATAGGCTGGTCAAGCAGGTCGTAGCTATACGCGGTCGTCCCGGTCCCGTCGGTCATCGACTGACGCTGGCCGCTCTTATAGTAGGTGAACTGAACATTGGGTGTCAGCGCGTCGCCATAGGTGATGGTGATCGGTTCGCTGTCCGCGTCGTACCCATAGCGCGTGGTCCGCCCCATGGGATCGATGAGGGCCGTGCGGTTCCCGATGAGATCGTACGTGTACACCGTCGTTTCGGCGAGGGGGTTGGTCGTGGTCACAACCTGGTTGACGGCGTCGTAGCCGTAGCTCGTCTGACGGCCGAGGCCGTCCGTCTGCGTGATGACGTTACCATCCGCGTCGTACCCCGTGCCGAGGACCGACCCGTCGGCCTGCGTCACGCTCGTCCGCTCGTGGGCAGCGTCGTACCCGTAGACCGTCGTGTGCGAGAGGGCATCGGTCGCCGTGATGAGGTCGCCCGCGAGGTTGTAGGCGTCGAGCGTGCTGTGGCCGAGCGCATCGGTGGCTGTAATGACGCGATCCATGGCGTCGTAGCCGTCGATCATGGTGTGGTTATTGGCGTCGGTGGTCGTGGTGGTGTTGCCCACGGTGTCGTAGCGGTAGACGGTCGTGTGGCCCAGCGCATCAGTCATGGCGACGCGACGGTCGAGCACGTCATAGCCGTAATGGGTGGTGTGGCCGAGTGGATCGATGGACGCCGTCACATTGCCGTCAGCGTCGTACTCCGTGTGCGTCTGTGAGCCGTCGGGGCGCGTCACCAGCACGGGCCGATTCGCCGCATCATACGTTGTCACAACGTTGCGCCTCAGCGGATCGGTCGTGGTGATCACGTTCCCCGCGAGGTCGTAGCCCGTCGTGGTTATCCGCTGCAGGGGGTCAGTTATACCGACGCGCCGATGGAGTGAATCATAGCTATAGTGCGTCAGATTGCCGAGCGCATCGGTGGTCGTGATGACCTGACCGTCGAGGTCATAGCCGGTCCGATAAACGCCGCCATCTGCCCGCGTGACGCTCGTGCGCTCGTTGGCATCGTCGTACCCGTAGAGGGTGCTGTGGCCGAGCGCGTCGGTGCTGGTGATGACATTACCTGCGGGATCGTAGCCGGTGAGCGTGGTCCGACCGAGCGGGTCGGTCATCGAGATCGGGCGGTTGAGGGCATCGTAGCCGTACGTCGTGCTGCGGGCGAGCGCATCGGTTGTGGTCATCACATTGCCAGCAGGGTCGTAGCCCGTGCTGACGTTGCCGCCATCTGGTCGTGTTACGCTGGTCCGCTCGTTATCGGCGTCGTAGCCGTTGATCGTCTGCCGTCCCAGCGCGTCCGTCGTCGTGATCAGGTTCTGATTGAGGTCGTACTGATAGGTCGTGACGCCTCCCACGGCGTCGGTGAGCGCCGTCGTCTCGCCGAAGGCGTTGTAGGTCATTGTCGAGGTATAGCTGATGGGGTTCGCCCTGGAGATGTTACCCAGCGGCCGGACCATCGCTGTTTTGCGTCCGATGAGATCGTACTGATACGTCGTGGTGTTGCCGAGGGGATCGCTCGTGCTCACGAGGTTCCCCTCGGTATCGTACACATAGCGCGACGTCTGCCCATTGGCGTCAGTCCGCGTAATGACGTCACCCGGATGTGTGGGATCGTAGGTCAAACACACCGTGGCGGTCGATGGACGCACGTCTGTACAGGGGATCGACGACGGAGGGGTGCGGGTCGCGGTGGAGGTCGGGGTGTCGGTCGCCGTTTCGGTTGGTGCTGATGTCGCGTTACTCGTCGCGGTCGGCGAGGTCGTCGGCGTGCCCGTTGGCACGGACGTGCTCGTCGCGGTTGGAGAGGCGGTCGTTGTCGCGGTCGCCGTGCCCGCGCTCAACGTCGCAGTCGTCGTTGCGGTGGCCATCGGCGCGGACGTGCTCGTCGCGGTGCTCTCGGCCGTCACCGTGTTCGTCGGCGTGCTCGTGGCCGGGATCATCGTCGCCGTGGTGGTCGCACTCGGCGTGGCGGTCATGGTGCTTGTCGGGGGGACGGGCGATGGCGTCGGTGTGTCTGTCGGCGCGATCGTCGTCGTGGTTGATGTTGGCGTCGGGGTCGCGGTGGCCGCTGCCGTCGGGGAGGGCGGCGTGGGAGTGGCCGTCGCGGTCGACGGCATGACGGTCGGCGAGGGCGTCGCCGTCGAACGCGGCGCAGTCGTCGGTGTGAACGTCGGGATGCGGGTTGCCACCCGCGTGGCGGTGGCGGGGGGTGGGGTGGGCGTCTGGCGCGGTGGAGTGTTCCTAACCTGGGTGATCGCGACGCGATCGGCGACCACGTAGACATTCGCGTTCTTCTTGGTCTTCCGCCCTGTCACATGGACTGTGAGTACGTGGATGGTGTCAGCAAGGTGGGCATACCGGTGGTCCAGCACGTTGCCCGTCTGGCGCGCACTGTAGAGGTCGATGAACGCGCGACTATGGCCGTCGAGGGTCACCTCCTCGATGCCATCGGCCGGGCCATGCACCGAATAGAGCGCGATGCCCGTGCCCAAGAACCTAAGTGTGTAGTAGTCGCCCACTCGGTGGCTGAAGGAACTTGACCGGTCGTACATGCCGATCTTGCCGCCATCGTGGCAGGGGTTGCAGTGCTCCCACACGCCGACGTAGTGGAAGCGGTTGAGCCCGTTCCCTTGAGCGCTGTCATCGATGCTGAAGATGGTCGTACGACGGGCACTCCCAGCCGATGGCGGGACCGGCCGACGCGGCGTGGTCGTCGAGCAATGCGTGCGAGACGTGGGGCAGGATGGGGCGCCGCGCGTGCCGCCCGCCTTCCTCGATGCTGGGCGAGCGCGCACGGGCACGCTCGTGGGCGTGCGTGCACCCCGAGAGGCCGGGTCGCCGAACACACCTACGACGAATTGCCCTTGCGGTGCCGAGCGGGTCCCGAGGGCGTTGTCTCCCACCGATCGGCTGCGTTCACCTGTCGCACTTATCGTCGAGTCACAGTGCCCCATGCATGCGGGTAACTCGTGGACGCTGGTGGCACACGGTGGTGCAGCCTCGGCGGCTCGACAGGCCAAGGCAACCATCGAGAGTGAGAGCGAGCGGTCCTTTCGGACGACATCGGCGAACGACGCGACTATCGCCGACTGAGGGGTTGGGGTCGTGGTGAGCGTCCCGTTGTCCGCGCTCATGGGAGTGCTGGTCGGCGCATCGGTGCCCGCGCTCGTCGCGGTCGGGCTCGCGGTGGCCACGATCGTCGCGGTGTCGGACGGAACGGCTGTCGCTACGAGAGGCCGCGATATGCTAAGGAGATTTCCGTGCGTATCGTAGGTCATGTGGGTCACGACGCCCAAGGGGTCCGTGATCGCCGTCGTATCGTTGAACGCGTCGTACGCGTAGCTCGTGGTGCGACTCACGGCATCGGTGTGGCTGAGCAGATTGCCAGAGCTATCCCATGTGTTGGAGGATGTATGGCCGTTGGGGTCGGTCTCGGACGTGACGCCAAGGGTTGTTGGGTCATAGGTGTACGTCCACGTCGCCTGCTGTGCCGTGCCGTAGCCCTTCATGCGCGAGAGCAGGAGATTGCTCTGGAACAGTTCGACCGTCACGTTGCCCTTGCCATCAGTGATCGTGGTTTGTTGCGCGCCCGTGGCGTCGAGAGTGTAGGTGAAGCTTGTCGTGCGGCCCACGGCGTCGGTCTGCGCCGTGACGCGCCCCGCGCCGTCGTACGTGTTCGTCACGGTGCCGCCCCGTGGGTCGGTCATGCTCGTCAGCAGCTGGGTGTCGGGGGCATAGGTGAAATGTGTCACGCCGCCACCCACGTCCGTAGCCTCGGTGAGGTCACCGTCCGTGTTATAGGTGAAAGCGACCGTGCGACCAATAGGATCGGCGATCCCACTGATGTGGCTACCGCTATACGTGAGGGTGAGGCTGCGCCCGGCCGGGTCAGTGATGGTGGACAGCCGACCGTTCGTGTAGCCCAGCGTCGTCGCGTAGCCGTTGCGATCAGTCTGGGAGAGGAGCTGCCCGACGGTCGTTGTTGTTGGCGTGCTGAAGGTGTAATGCGTTTGGTCGCGGCGCGCGAAGGTGAGCGTGCCGTCGCTATTGTTCACGAGCGTCGCCAGGACGCGGCTGGGGGGCTGATACGTCGTTCCCGAAAGGGCGAAGGTCACGTCCGTGCCACCTTCCTCGGTGACCGTGATCGTGCCGGAGGCGTCGGTCGTGAGATGCATATCGTAGGAATCGGTCCATCCATGCCCTAGGGGGCCGTCCTGCACGGCGTTCGCCGCCTTATACGTGCGCACGAAGCGCAGGGGCAAGCCGCGTCCGGGGATGGAGAAGTCGGTGAAGCTGTGCGTGAATTCGCCGGTCGCGCAATCCACCGGATCGCCCGCGCATGGCGCTCGATACAACTCGCTCTTGCTGCCGATCTCACTATTCAGCGGACCTGCTGTGACGGCTGACAAGAGAGGGTCTTGCAGGCTCGTGCCCATAGTCAGGCCAAGTTCACCTGCTCCGTTCTCGTAGAGGGTCGCCTCCATGGGATAGACGCCGGGCGCCGGGAAATCGACGGTGATCGACGTGTCACCCCAGCCTCCCGAGCCGCCGACATAGGGGTAGCCCGTGGACGGTCCTGTGACCCCTGGGTCTGTCGGTGTTGGCTGTTGGCCCACCACATTGTGGCCGATGTAGAGTGCGAAGTCGTCGTCATGGTAGAAGGCGAAGGTGTATGAGCCAGCGGCCCTCACGATTAGACCGGAGATAAAATCGGCGTGGAACTCACCTTCTGTGCCGGGGAGGGTTTGTGCGCTACAGGTGCCACCGGGCAGAGGGATGACGTCGACCATGGGCCTGCTGTAACTGCCGGCGCTGAGGGCAGGGTCACCGGGCCTGTTTCGAGTACAGTACCTTGCCTGGACGCCGCCACCCTGTGGGTTGAAATCGATGAGCGGGAACTGCCCCATATCCGCGCCGTTTACCTTGACGGAGACGGGAAGGAGACTGACGAGTGGAACAGAGGGGTCACTGTATGTAGAAAGTGACCGCGCGTGCTCCGGCGGTGGGGCAAGGAGCACGCGCGGTGGTCGTGCACCCAACCTCATCGCCTGGGCGGAGTGAGCAGGCATTACTGGCACTTGGGGAGCAATAGTGGCAGCGGTTGCCCCTGATATGGGCATCGTCCTCGGGACAACGCCCAACACGAATGACAGTGCCAGGAGCAGCCTATAGCCCCGAACGCGTACGCGCATAATCATCTTCCCCTCGTTACTCAGGTGTGGGTGAGCCATCATCGAGCCACGTCATATTGTCCAAGGTGTTGGCTTTATTAGAACGGCCAGTTGCACGGGGCAGGCACTAGCGTGCCTGAGCGTATCGGTGCGAGCTGCGATGTGTTAATCAACGCTAGTGGAAAATCGAGCCATGGCTGACCCGCCGTGTTTCTCCTGCGTCATGCGCTGTCCGTTCCTGTGAGCCTCTGACGCCACTGGCTGCGAGAACACGCTCGGCATGTGCCAACCAGCGTAGCTATGCAATGAAAGCGCCTGTACGGATGACAGTGCCCACGATCTTAACAGCTAGCGTATCAGGTCGAGGTTAAGATCTGGTTACGGTTGGCCAAAAAGCGGTTACGGTTGGTTAAGGCGCCGACATGCTTAACGCGGCACCGCTCAGTGCGACCATTTCTACCCCGGTGTGGCTTCCCAAGCACCGTGCCTGCAGACAGAATGTCACCGTCCGTTAAGAGAGTCTATGCCCGTTCGTTAGGCGCTCGATCCACGGCTCTCGGACTCTTGTGCCTCCACCCCGCCGTTTCGCATCGCGGGTCGCTCATCTGCCCGTGCCGGCCCCATGCTGCGCACGCGGCCCTCGCTATGCCATTCTGCACGACGCAATGGGACGACAATGTTCCCGTTCGGCGCTGTAGCTCCATTAAACACCATGAGGCGCGCAGTGCGTACCGACAATACCGACAATTCGGACACATAGCCAAGACAAATCACCGCTGCTGCCATGGGACCCTGCACCACGACTGCGGATCACCTAATTAACAGGGGAAGGCGCGATCTGGTCGGGAGCACAAACGTGGCTAGCCGCACCCTGACGACTCTGAGAGACCGCTTCGCCTATCCCCTCACACAGGCCTACTGGCCCCAGAAGGACCTGGAGGACACGTCGCATCTCTCGACCGATATAGATCAGCTACATCGTCAATGGGGTGGTGCATGTCGCACATGGCTCCAGGCGCAGGGATCGCGCGATCACCTGCCGCTGGAACGCAGCCGTTGTGCGCTAACGTGGCCGGGGTGCTCGCATGCAGCCCGAGCCCGGTTAGGGTAGGCGGGAGTGACAGGCGTCTAGGGCGGCGGAGATCGCCCCCTCTCGTGACAACGACAGCCCCTCTCCCCATGCCGCCGCGAACGCCCTCTCGCCCAGGGCCGTACGCACGGTCGCCACGTCGCGCTCATATACAGTGCGCGCGACGGGTAACAAGGGCGCGCCGATCTCGTCCCGCAGTCGCGCCGCCGCCCCGAAGAGCTGCGCTGCGTGGGTCAGGACGTCCGTCTGTTGCCGTCCCGCGAGACCCGCGAAGGCCGCGACCTTTTCCAGGATGGGGATGACGAGGATCGTGTCGTCGCTGGTGCGCAGCAGAGTGACGCTCTCGGCGTACGACGTCGCCGCGCGCTGATCGTCGCCCTGTGCGCGGGCGATGTCGCCCAGGTCGGCGAGCGAGGTGGCCATACCCTCCTCGTTCCCCAACGCGCGTCGCACAGCCAGGCTCTCCTCCTGGTACGCCGTTGCCTGCGCAAAATCGCCTTGCCATAACGCCACGTTACCCAGGTTGTTGAGCGCGAAGGCGAGTCCCCGTTTGTCCCCCACCCGACGCGCGAGAGCGATGCTCTCCCCCAGCAACGGCGTCGCTCGCGTGTACGCACCCTGAGACAGCGCGACCTCGCCGAGGGCATTGAGCGAGAGCGCGATGCTTCCCATATCCTCCAACTCCCGTGACAGGACCAGACTCTCCTCATAGAGCGCCACGGCCCGCTCGTCGTCGCCCCGTTGAAGCGCCAGGCGACCCAGGTTGCTCAGCGACGTGGTGATGCCCCACCGGTCACCTATCTCTCGCTTCAACGCGAGGCTCTCCGCATACAGCATGTCCGCCCGCCTGTAGTCACCTTGTCCATCCGCCGCCACGCCCAGGTTGTTGAGTACCGCCGCGATGCCCTCCGTGTCTCCCAGCGTCTTGTATGCCGCCAAGGCGCTCTCGTAGAGCGTTCTGGCCTGTCGAAAGTCGCCCTGTTCCGTGGCGAGCCCTCCTGCTCCGCGTAGCGCCTTCGCCCGCACAGCGCCCTGTTCCCGCTCGGTTCCCCCGGTCCTTGGCGCATCCCCATCGACGGCCCCGCCGTGGCCGCCGGTGGCCTCCAGTGTCGCTAGCAGTCCCTCCAGCCAGCCCCGCCCCTCACTCAGGTGCCCGTGAATGAGCCAAAACCGCCAGAGCGCCGCCGCCAGCCGCAGCCCGACCTCGGGCTCCCCGCCATCTCGCGCCCAGCGCAGCGCTGCCCGCAGGTTATCGTGCTCTGCCTCTAGCCGACCCAACCACCGTGCCTGCTCCGTCCCCGTGAGTTCCGGCTCGGCCGCCTCCGCCAACGCCAGGTAGTAGGCCGCGTGCCGCTCTCGCACGGCCGCGGTGCCCCCGGCGGCCTCCAGTCGCTCCAGCCCATACTCTCGCAGCGTTTCGAGCATCCCCACGCGTGGCTGCCCATCGCCCTCGCCCTCGCCCTCGACGCGCGCCAGGTTGTTGTCGATGAGCGACGCCAGCCCGTCCAGAACCGATATCGGCAAGGGAGTGGGCGTGGCGCAGACGGCCTCCGCCGCCTCCAGGGTGCAGCCGCCGGCGAAAACGGCCAGCCTCCCGAACAGATCCTGCTCGCCGGGGGCGAGCAGAGTGTAGCTCCAGTCGAGCGCGCCACGCAGCGTCCGCTGTCGCTCTGGCAGGTGGGGCGGCCCACCCGACAAGACATGCAGGCGGTTGTCCAGCCGGTCCTGCAGCGCGCGTGGCGAGAGGATCCTGATCCGCGCTGCGGCCAACTCGATGGCCAAAGGCAACCCGTCCAGGCGGCGACAGATCGCGGCGACGGTGGGCGCGTTCGCGGGTGTGAGGGCGAAGTTCGGTGCCAGCGCGCGGGCACGCTGCACGAACAAGTCGACGGCTGGGTACCGTGCCACATCCTCCACCGACGACTGTGTGGGAGCGGGGCTGGTCAACGGAGGGACGAACAGCTCCTGCTCACCGTCGACGCGGAGCGCCGCCCGGCCTGTCGCCAGGACGTCGACTGCCGGACACGCCGCCAACAGGTCTACGACCTGTGGCGCCGCCGCGATCATATGCTCAACGTTATCGAGCAGCAGCAGCATGTGCCGGTCACGCAGGTAGACGAGCAGTGTCTCGACCACGGGTCGGCCGGGTTCCTCGCGCAGACCCAGCGTGCGCGCGACCGTCGGGATGACTAGCTCCGGCGCCCGGAGTGGGGCGAGCGGGACAAAATAGACGCCGTCGGCGTACGTCTCGCGCATCGCCGTGGCCACCGCCACGCCCAGCCGTGTCTTGCCCACGCCCGGAGGGCCGCTCAGGGTCAGCAGGCGCACGTCGGATTGGCGCAACAGCGCGACCGCTTGCGCCACCTCATGCACGCGGCCGACCAGCGGTGTAAGGTGTGGTGGGACGGTGAGCAGCGCCCGCGTGTCCAGCGGCGTCGCGGGGCGGAGCGGGGCGGTCAGGAGGTTGTGCGTCCACTCCTTGCGTTCGTCGGCGTCCTTCCGGGACAGCCTCGTTTCTTCATCCGTCACGAGTTCGTCGAAGCGCGCTGCCAGGGCCAGGGCCAGGTTCGTCAGAGTGGAGCGCGTGGGGCCACGTCCCGAGCCGCGTTTGGCGCGCACCACGCCGTTCACAATGTTGCCGATGGTATCGGTCGACACGCCGGACGCGGCCGTCAACTCCTGGTGCGTCCACTTGGCCTCTTTAAGGAGGTATGCCAGCCATGTACCGAGGGTCGTTGGTGTGCCTCTATTCATGGTCGCGTCCCTGTGCCGCTCGCGCTATCGTACCATTCGCCTGGGTCATGTTATACACCATGACGTGTCCGCAGCACAATGTTCCATGTCTGCGGCAGCGATGCGTCGTGCTACACGTCTAAGAGGAGGCCAGATAGACGCGGCGTGGCGCAGAGGCTGCCTCACCGTTCACGCAGGATAGCGGCGCAGAGATGACAAGGAGCGGGGTCTGTGACGCTGGCGGTCTAGCATAGACAGCCACGAAGAAACAACAGTGTCGATCGGCCACATGGGCATCCGCCCTACGACCTAATCCTACGCTACCATGGTTATCGCCTTGAGCACCGTCCGCGTCACGCCGCCGGTGACATAGCCAACCTTACGTTCGTCAGGCTACGCGTCTTGTCAGACGAGGCCTCACCCAACATCGCTCCGTTTACGGGAGAGGGTCGTGCCCGGGGTGCATGATGTGCGTGAGGCCTTGGGCGCGTGCTCCGTTATAGAAGCGCTCGTCGATTGTCCACATCGTCGTCCCGGCTTGTTCCGCGAGCGCGGCGTACGACATGTCAAAGAGCGAACTGCGTCGACTCGGATAGCTCCACATGATCCCTTGTGCATAGATGTCGACGCGGTAGTCCTGTACCGTCCCATCGGGCAACTGCTCCCACTGGGGCGTCAAGGCGATCTCTCCAGACGGTAAGCGGCGAACATGATCAACGAGAGCGATCTCGTAGTCCGGCAACGACTGCAGGAAATCGACGGCCTCGTCGAGAAGGAGCGTTAGTATAGTTAGTATAGGTGGACGCGCGAGGCACAAGCGATACAGGGCATTGGCTACTTCGGAGTAGAGACATGACGGGGCAAGGAGGCGCGCATCGCGTACGCCACAATGATCGAGGAAAGCACGGCACTCCGTACTGAACGGGCCATCAACAAGCCAGCGCACAACGACGGAGGCATCGACGACAAAAGCAGATGTCGGCACAAACGCTACAGGTCCCGGTATCCGGCCTCACGCGCCGTGATCAGCTCATCAACGGGATCAGGGAGCTGCGAGAGGTCGACGCCCCGTTGACGAATCCGTTCGCGCGCTCTGCGTACCTTCTCCGGCGTGAGTGGTCCCGGAAAGCCGTCGGTCGCGGGCGACGGGTCTTGTGATATGTCCATACGCGGGGTCCTCCTCCCTCCAGTATACAACGGGGTAGCGCTGATCACCGGCGCATCCTCTCCTGTGCCGCCGCCCCGAGCACCTTCATTACTGTGCGCGTCACGTAATCGGTCACATGGCCAGCCTTACGCTCGTCTAGGTGCGGACTCCCCTCGTACATCGCCCGTGCCAACTCGATCGCGTCGGCCGTGGTGAACGCGCGGGCCAGGAACAGGACAATCATCCAGTCGAGCCAACTCGCGTCCAGCGCCGGGTAGCGCTCGGTGAGTCGCTGGCGACGGTCTAGCACCTACCAGGGGCAATCTCTAACAGGATTCGAATAAGGAGCGGGACCTCTACTTACCACCCATTTCTTATGTGATCTTTGCGTTGTATCTCATAAGAATAGTTGCAAGTTTGACACACAGGGTCGCCCCGTGGCATGATGTATCACATAGCGCGCCTGCCTGGATCACTCCAGGTGTCCGTTGAATACCCCTATGAGGGTTGACACCGTGAATGTCGTCCACCAATATCATGGATTTGTATTCCTCGCTACCTGCATGACGTGGCTGAAGGTCACCCGCTCGACGGCACGCTGGCTATGGACATCTCGGTGCATCCGCTCATCCCCGATGAGCGGTACGGGGTCACTGCTTCTACCGATGACCCGAGTGGCCACTCCGACACTCTCCCAGCGGTGTCTGTATGGCGATTACTAGCAAGCATGGTGGATGGAGGCTGTCCGTGCTCGCTGCCGCGTTCCCGTTCTAGAGTCATCGCAACGACACGATAGAGGTGTCGCGGAACGTCCGCCGCGCAACCAGCAGTGGAGGCGTGGTGTACACACATCGCTCGACAAGGTACTAGTTGCCATGAATGCTCCTGATGACGTCACGGTCGATACTCTCTTCGCATCGCCGCGACGGCTAGGCTGGACGTACCGCACGCCCACGCCCCTGTCGCCCCGCCAGCCCCCGCCGTCGCCGATCACCCGTAGAGACGCGCACCGCATGTATTACACGGGGCTCGCGTCGGCCGCTGGCCTCGTGTTCGTCATCCTGTTCGCGTTATTCAACGCCGCAGGGAGCGTCGCTGTTCTCTATCTCTGTGGGTTGTGCGCCGCCGCCTACTTTCTCATCACCAGCCTCGACCAACAGTACAGGAGGCGGGCTGGCTTCGCGCTTGGCGCCTTCGTCATCGTGCCGCGCCTCGTCTACCTTATGGGAATACCTCTCCTCTCAGGCGTGATAGGCATTGGCGCCTATGCGGGCATCGTCATTGGGCTCCCCGTCGTCTCGATCCTCCGAGGCAAACATCTGTTGAGCCGGGCCAAGAGGATAGACGAACAGATGAAAGACGACGAGGCGGCTGAGCAGAGGCGGTGGCGTACCGAGCCGCTCTGGCGCCAAGTCACCCTTGCGCCGACGGCGACGGTGCTGACGGTTGTCGGCGGCTCGGCCTATGGGTGGGAAGCGTTCTTGACGACGCTCGGGACATCGCTCCTGGCCGATACGTGCGCCATCACCCTGCTCAACTTCTCCGAGCGATCCGTCGCGGCCGAACTCTGCACCATGGCCGCCTACCGCGGCTTCACTGTAGACGTTGTTCATGTCCCCGACGACCTGGATGGGGCGGCACTCCTGTCCGGCTTCACGCCGGACGAGTTGGCCGGTCTGCTCGCGGATGCCGTGCATGCGGGTGAGGAAAAAGCCGACCGCAAGATGGCGATCAGCGATAGGGACATTCTCGCCAAGGTCTGCGAGAAGCTTGATCGGCGCCCTCTCTCCATTGAGCGCGTGCGCGCGGGCTTGCGTGTCATCCTGCGATCCGAGTCATGGAGTGAGGCGTCACCACTCGACGAATCGGAGCACGAGGCGTTGCAGGAGGTGTTCAGTGACGACTTGCGCCAGCGGACCAACCTGCTGCAGAGCGCCTGGGACATCGAGCGCCAGCTCGGCGCCCTTGCGGGCCTGGCAGCGCGACTCGGGACGACGAACGCCACGGCGGTTACCGCGACCCATGACCTCAAAGTGTTCGAGTTGCGTCGGGACAACGAGGCGCTCGACAACGAGTATGTCGTGGACCTCTTGTTCCAACTCCTGCTCCGCTCCTTCCGTCGCGGCGCCCCCACGGCGCGCTCCGAGCACACGATCATCGTCGCCGGCGCCGACCGTCTGCGCAGTCGCCATTTGCAGGATCTGGCTAAGTTCACGGAACGCACTCCGACGCGGCTCGTGTACCTCTTTGAGCACTACGGCCCCGACGCGCGTCAGATGGTCGGTCGCGGGGGCGGCTGCGCCGCGTTCATGGCGCTGGGCAACGATGAAGACGCCAAGGGCGTCGCCGACTTCATCGGCCACGAGCACAAGTTCCTCGTCACGGGGATGACCAAGGGCACAAGCCGCGGGGTGACGCACAGCGAGGG
>JAABUJ010003117.1_pt1 | contig 19129 bp, 18 predicted proteins | sample 5559131 | NCBI WGS metagenome assembly JAABUJ01 (sample SAMN10711875, study PRJNA513366) | rock metagenome | isolation source: Antarctica rocks | place: Antarctica: Victoria Land, Mt New Zealand nord | collected 2016-01-07 | reverse complement strand
CTGGCTCGGTCAGTTCCGCAGACTGCTGGTGCGCCATGAGCATCTCCTCTCCACCTACCGCGCCTTCTTCTACCTCGCTTGCCTATGGATCACACTCAGACGATGTTTATGAAACAAGCTCTAACAAGAGGGCACTTTGATGGCTGTAACGAACACAGTTGTCCCCGACCCCGCACCGTGCGAGCTTGGCCGAAAGGCGATGATCGAGGTCTTGGCCCGCGTAGGCGACAAGTGGACGATCCTGATTGTGGCTGCGCTTTCCGGTGGGCCGATGCGCTACGGTCAGCTGCAACGCCACATCGGCGACATCTCGCAGCGCATGCTGACGTTGACCCTGAAAGGTCTCACAGAAGACGGGCTTGTGAGCCGCACCGGTTACCCTACAATCCCGCCGCGTGTTGAATACGAATTAACCGAGCTAGGCTTAAGCCTTCGGGTATCACTTATCCCACTCCGGGACTGGGCCTTGAAGAACATGCACGCTATTGTGGCTTCGAAACAGCTTGCTCGAAAGACAACTACATAACGCAATCTATCCCTCGCCGACGGACCTGCGGCAGCCGCAGCAAGAGGACGGTGAAGATATCAGCTGGCACGAGGATAGGATCTTCATCACACTTGCGCGACGAGTGCCCCAATACAAGCTGGTTCCGCACGCTTGGCGATGTCCGCCAAAAGCTGGCAGGACGGGCAGCAGGAGTACAACTGCGAGCGGCCCCACAGCTCGCTCAACTACCGCACTCGGAAGAGTCAAACGACGATATCGTGTGGACCCCACATCGGGAGGCAGAGGCGCAATGAATGGGGCACGAAGGGGTTGTTGGGCGATTCGAGCTGGTGGTGGACTATCCGCCGGCTTGCGCGATTGCGGCTGACAGGGCGGCGGCGCCGCCTTGGCGGATGGCTCCGTGGCCGCAGGCGAAGCGCTGGATGGAGTAGGCGAGGAGCTTTCGGGCGCTTTCAAAGACGAGGGGTTTGGACCACATGGCGAGGGTCGTTAGGGGGAAGTACCACGGGGTCGCGCCGCAGAGCGAGAGGCGTCCGATGGCGACGAGTTCGTCGCCTGCGTAGAGAGTTCCATCGCGCTCGTCGAGGAAGGCGAAGTGTCCAGGAATGTGGCCGGGAGTGTAGATACAGCGGAGCGAGCCGAAGAGTTCGCCGTCTTCGACAAGGTGGGTTGCGGGTGTGACGATGCCAGGCAGGCCTCCGCGGACTTTCTCCTGCGGCTCGCCGGGGCGGAGGGATTTGTCTGCCGGACGCTTGAGCAGTGGCAGCGAGCGTTCGCTGATGGCGACGACGACACCGGGCAGACGCTCCGCAAGCTCATCGACGGAGCCGACGTGATCGACGTGGGCGTGGGTAAGGAGGATGCGGCGGATGGGCGCGCCAAGAGATTGCGCGGCAGCGAGAATGTCCTTCCCGCTGCCGGAGATGGTGGTATCGATAAGGGTGAAGCCGTCCGATTCACGAACCAGGTAGCAGTTCATCATGCCGAGACGGGTAAGCTGGTGGGCGTCGGAAGTGATCTGAGTAATCTTCATGGATAAAGACTAACAGTAGAAGTCTTCGCCTGTATAGCGCATCAACACGATGCTGAACAGCAAAGGCTTACTCTGTAAGTAATGGCCTATCCTAAACTCCTTTCGTCAGCCGAAATCCTGAAGACGGCGGTCCACATCATGGAACATGGTCACGCTGATGGGATCTCGTTGCGAGCCGTTGCGTCGGCGCTTGGCGTGAAGGCACCCAGCTTGTATCGCTACTTTCCGGACAAGGACGCTTTGGAGCTGGCAGTCGCCGAGGAGGCATTAAGGGCCATGTTAGCCGAGTTGCAGACCGCGGCCATAACTACAGACTCTGAGAGCAGATTCAGAGAAACTGTAGATGCTTACCTGCGTTTTGCACGCGATCGGCTTCCGCTCTACAAGTTCGTCATGAATCGCATCCCTGAGACGCATGGCTCCGGTGTAGGCAAGGCTGTATGGAACCTCTTGTTGGAAGCCGCCAGCGGAGTCTCTGGACAGCCGGACGACACCGCCGCTGCTGTCGCAACATGGTCCTTCCTGCACGGCTACGTCACGCTTGAGCACTCCGGCGCGTTTGGGGCATCCGGGCCCAGGGGTGGACTGGAGTTGGGTGTGGAAGCCTTCCTGAGTAACTTCCGTAGTCGCGCAGAGCCTATTCGGAACGGCCATTCGACTCGAGCGGCAGCCGTTCGGGGCGGCAAGAGGCAAGAACAGACAAAAGGAACTGATTATAGGGATTCTAGGTGGTCCTGAGCTTCACCCTATCCGGGCGTAACAGGTGTCCGTTTGCTGGACAAAAGGGCAGTTCTGCAGCTCACTGATCAAGTTGATTCGCAGCAGCAATCTCACCAGCGATCGCCGTGCGGCTCGCGTTCTTTGCTGTGGCTGATGCCTGAGCGCGTTTATTAGAGATGGTTTCCTTGTTCTTCGCTGCCCACACATGGAGCGCACCAGCGCCCCGCGTAAGGTCTGCCCGAGCTCGGTCAGCTCATAGTCCACACGTGGCGGAACGGAGGGAAACAGGGTGCGTGTGACGATGCCATCCGTTTCCAGTCGCTTCAGAGTCAGCGTAAGCATTCGTTGCGAGATGCCGCTGACGCGCCGCTGGATCTCGTTGTAGCGCAGTGAACCTCTGGACAGCGCCCCCACAACCATGATGGTCCACTTGTCTCCGACGCTGGACAGCACGTCGGCAAGACCCTTGCAATCGGTGGCGGACAAGGAGTTGTCAGGAACAAAAATGTTCGTTTCGCTCAGAAAAGTGCCTCCTTGTGCAGCTTCCGCGTACATCCCATACTAGCGCTACGAACCTATTGTTCGCGCAGTCTTCGAGTGAAATGGACGCGGCAAGCGGTGAAAGGACAGACCATGCCAACGCTTCTGGTTGTTGAGGCAAGCCCACGCGGAGAGTATTCGATCTCTCGCAACCTTATGACGATGTTTGTAGAGCAATGGAAGACCGCGCACCCTGACGGTGAAATCGTCGAACGCGATCTCGCCAAAATGGATCTACCCTATGTGAACCTGCCCTGGCTGGGTGCCAGCCTTACGCCTCTGGAGAAGCACACGCCTGAAATGCAGGAGGTGCTTCAGGTCTCGAATGAGCTCGTCGCCGAGCTGCTGGCCGCGGATCACATTACGATCAGCACCCCGGTCTACAACTACAACATCCCGGCTAATCTGAAATCTTACGTCGACCATATCGTGCGCAAGAGTCTTACGCTGGGCATGACGGGCGAAGGTCTGGTTCATGGCAAAAAGTGCACCGTCCTGATGGCTTCGGGCGGTGTCTACACGGAGGGATCGCCGATCCGAGACCGGGACATCGCAACCATGTACCTGCGCCTGATTCTGAAGGTCATCGGAATCGAAGACGTTACGGTCGTCGCCGCCGGCGGAAGCAAGGTCGTCGACCTTGGAGAAAAGACGCGAGCCGAGTTTCTCCATACATTTGAGCCAACTGTAACGTCTGCCGCACAGGCGCAATGAGCCACTACGATCAGGCACTCGGAAGGACCATTAATGGATACATCACCGAGAATGGAACACTGCAGGCGTCCCCTGCGACACCCTCCTTCCTTTCAGCAGCAACCAGACTGGGAAAGGACGAGGGTGGGAAAGAGATACGTTGGGTCGGTCGTGTAAACGATACAGCAGTGGCTACAAATTGGCCGCAGTGCTCATTTGTCACCTCGGCCGGAACTTGCTGACGCGTGTGCAGCAGGGCCTTGAACTTGTTAGCACGAGTGCCTCAATGCCATGGGGGCCGCCGACAGCAATCCAGAGACTGAAGAGCACCGCACAGTATGTACCCGCAGCAAGAAAGATGGCAAGCAGTGTGCCGGCGGCAAGCGTGAGTGTATCCGTCAACTGGGTGAGATGGGGCAAAACGATCAGCAAAATGCGGGACATCGCAAGCACACTGATGATGCTCCGCCAGGCCGTGAAGACCTGGTCACGCACGGAGACGCCCAGAAGGCGCCGGACCACCAACATGCAGAAACAAACGGTGGCAGTTTCCGAGATGCCGCGGGCGACCACTACTCCTAGGAAGCCGAAACGCAGTGCACCGATCACGACCAGAGGCAACTTGACTGAGATTTCGAAGAGGTTTCGCTTGAAGAAGATCCTGGTCTGCCCAAACCCATCACGAGTGGGGCGAGGGCGCTGCAAACAGGGTAGGGATCAAGCTGAACGCGAGTCAGCGCAGAAACACCACCGAGTCGGGCCACTTCTGTCCGAGAATAAGCCGCACAAAGGGCTCCGCAATCAGGCTTTCGCCGGCCAGAATGGGCAATGCAAGCGTGATGATTGCGCGTGCACTGCTTTGGTAGCTCCGCGCGAGTCGGAAAGGATCATGGCGGAGAGCCGTAAATGCGGAGAGGAGCGGGCGCAAGATCGGTGTGAGCAAAGCGGCCTGCGGTAACCAGATCCAGTAACGGCGTTGCGGGCACTTCACGACGAATCATATTCAGCGGCAGCTTTTCGCGGATAGCTGCGGATAATCCGAGCTTTTGCTCCATGTTGAAAAATCGGTGTTGGGTGGGGCAGCGCAGATCGGCGTCGATCAACAGCGTCCGGTAGCCCTGCATGGCGTGAAATGCCGCCAGGTGCGCGACGCAGCACGATTTTCCTTCGCCCTGCACCGCGCTCGTCACTAGGATGGAGCGGAGTTGACGCTTGTGGTAGCTGAGCAGCGTTGTGCTGAGCAGTGCGCGGGCAGCTTCTTCATAAAAGCTGACAGTGCCGAACCACTGGCCGGTTGTCCCGGCAAGTCCCGGGGTTGGCCTGCGGAACCCTTCCGCTGATCAGATCCCTGACAGCGATTACGCGCACCTGCTGCGGATGGTCCGCGATAGGAGCCGACGTGATAACGATGTCGCCTCCAGCGGTGGGGCTGAGACCACCCGCTTTAGCCAGCGCCTCGATCAGCGTCGTGCGATCGGTAGCCTGGAAGTCGATCGGATGGTTGACCGCGCCGACGAGACTTACGGGCCTGCTGCGGTACTCAACCACCGATACCGTGACCACGGGCTCTGCCAACAAGTGCTCGTCCAACAGCGCGGTAGCCAGCTTCTGTGCCACCTGGGCAGGCGTTAGCCCGGCCACTGCAAGCGGCTTTGCAACAGGGCAATGCCAAGTTTCCGTCCGTGCCGACGCGGAACTTGCGGGTCAGTTCCGGGCAGTAGGAGACAGCCACTTCGACCAGGTCACCTACCCCAGAGCATCTGCAGATGTGGACGGTAGCTGAGACGTAGGCGAGAGCATGCAAATCCGCCGTTCACCCTGGTCGCGCTCGCGATCCGTCTCGCCGATCATGTACGAGAGACGGCGCGTAGCTGACATCCAACCGGCACCAACAGCTCGGTACCTGGTCCGTGTTATCGAATATTTGTAGTAGCTCATCGGCGATGAACCGAGCCATGCCTCCATAGGCCAGCAGGGTTACCGTTGCGCGCGCGTTCTGAGGATGAACGGACAGGGTCGGCAGCAACGTTCCGTCGGTTTCGGCGACATAGCCCAAAAGCGGTACAAAGGTTAGCGCCGTATAGTCGCTCTTATTTTCGAGGAGAATAACCGGGCAGCGAAGCTGCTCGAGCCCTGCGAATTGCGCCGGAATCTGCGTCAGCGAGTTCAGGCTAACGGTGCAGGTATTATCCACCCCGATCAGGAATCGCTCAAGCGACTGCGAGTGCGTTGGCCCGTAGCCGCGCGTCCAGGTCACGAGGGTTCTGTATGTGTGGTTGCGTGTCATTTGCGGCTGTCTCTCCTTGCGCTCCGTGTCCGGCTCGCCGGGCGTTACCGCTCCCTCCACTTTGCCCGATCAGAACTGGAGCGATGCAGGCGGCCGCCTACTTCGGTCAGCCGCCCACATTCCGCTGCGAAACGGTCTGAGAGGGCAAGCAGGTGGGGAACCTCGAAGGTAAAAGCTGCGCGAGCGAATCAATCCATGGGACGTAGTCCACCGCCTCAACGGGTCGCGGAACCCTGTATCCTCAGTGGCTAGGTTCTTCAACCAAGAACGATGTAAGGGAGAATAGGATTATGGCGGACACCGTATTCTCAGGCTTCGAGACTGTGCGTTTTGCAGGCCGTGAAAGCACAAAGGCGCTTGCTTACCGGTTTTATGACGCTGACCGTGTGGTTTTGGGCAAGCCGCTCAAAGAGCACCTGCGTTTTGCCGTTGCGTATTGGCATTCGCTCGCGATGACAGGCACGGACCCGTTTGGTGGAGCGACGCTGAACCGGCCGTGGATGCAGGCGGGCGATCCGATGATGCAGGCGAAGCTGAAGGCCGATGCAGCTTTCGAGTTGTTTCGTGTGCTCGATCTGCCGTTCTTCTGTTTCCACGATGCGGATTTTGCCCCGGCAGGGGAGACACTGCAGGCAACGCTCAGCAATCTGCACACCATGGCGGACTACCTGGCTGGCAAGATGGAGAGCTCCGGGAAGAAGCTGCTGTGGGGAACGGCTAACCTGTTCTCCCATCCGCGCTTTATGGCGGGCGCGTCCACCAATCCAGATCCGCAGGTGTTCGCGTGGAGCGGTGCGACGGTGAAGAACTGCATGGACGTAACGCAGCGTTTAGGTGGAGCGAATTACGTGCTGTGGGGCGGACGCGAGGGTTACGAGACCCTGCTGAATACCAACATGAAGCAGGAACTGGAGCAGATGGGTCGCTTCTTGACGATGGTGGTCGAGTACAAGCACAAGATCGGTTTCGCCGGTCAGATTCTGATTGAGCCCAAGCCGAAGGAACCAACAGCGCACCAATACGACTTCGACGCCGCGACGGTGTACGGTTTTCTCAAGCGCTTTGGCCTGGAGAGCGAAGTGCGCGTAAATCTTGAGGCTAATCACGCCACGCTCGCAGGGCACAGCTTTGAGCATGAGATCGCAACCGCAGGTGCGCTCGGGATTTTAGGATCGCTGGACATCAACCGCGGCGACGCTCTGCTGGGCTGGGACACAGATCAGTTCCCGAACGATCTGTGGACGATGACGATGAGCATGTATCACGTCATCAAGGCAGGTGGTCTCGGCGTAGGCGGCTGCAACTTCGACGCCAAGGTTCGTCGGCAGAGCTTCACTCCAGAAGACATGATCCACGCGCATGTGGGCGGTGTGGACCTGTGCGCACGGGCGTTTCTGACGGCAGCGAAGCTGATTGAAGACGGCACGTACGATGCTCTGCTTGCAGATCGGTACGCTGACTGGAACTCGGGTCTGGGGGCCGACCTGCTGGCCGGCAAATTGACGCTGGACCAGGTTGAGGCAATGGCTCTCAACGACGAGATCAATCCGCAGCCGCGCTCCGGCAAGCAGGAACAAATAGAAAATCTTTTGATGCGCTCCATCTACACGGACAACGTCTAGGCTGCTTAGCGCGCATGGGGAGTCCTAATGTTTCTGGGCATTGACTGCGGCACCCAAGGCACGAAGGCTTTGCTGGTGGATGACAGCTTCGCCGTCGTGGGCCGTGGATATGCGGGGCACGAACTTATCGAACGTCCTGGTGGCGCACGCGAGCAGGATCCGGCATGGTGGGTGGAAGCCATGATCCTGGCGGTCCGGCAGGCAGTGGCGTCTGCGCCTGTAGGTATTGCATTGCACGCCATTGCGGTCAGCGGACAGCAGCATGGGTTGGTGGTGCTGGACGAGGCAAGGCAGGTGATCCGTCCGGCCAAGCTGTGGAACGATACGGAGACCGAGCCGCAGAATCGGGAGCTCATTGAACGCTTTGGAGGACGCGAAGAGTTCCTGAGGCGCTTTGGCATTGTTCCGCTCACCGGCTATACCGTCTCGAAGCTGCTGTGGCTGGCACAGTGCGAGCCGGAAAACTTCGCGCGTGTGCGCCACATCCTGCTGCCGCATGAGTACCTCAATTTCTGGCTGACGGGCGAGCTAAAGGCCGAATACGGTGATGCTTCCGGCACCGGCTATTTCGATGTTCGTACACACTGCTGGATGCGCGAGGTGCTGGACGCGATCGACGGCGGCACAGGCCAATTATTTGCTGCGCTGCCGCCGTTGATTGGACCGACCGACAGTGTGGGTAGCCTTCAGGCGCGCGCTGCCAGTGAGCTTGGTCTTACCGCAGGGTGCCTGGTGGCGGCCGGGGGCGGCGATAACATGATGGGTGCCATCGGAACCGGCAATGTGCGCGCGGGCGTGGTTACGTTGAGCCTGGGGACTTCGGGTACGGTGTACTCATTCAGCCCCGAGATGCCGCAGAACGCTGGGGTTGAAGTGGCACCATTCTGCTCGTCCTCCGGTGGCTGGCTTCCTTTGGTGTGCACGATGAATGCAACCAATGTGGTCTCTGCGACCGTCCAGCTTGTGGGCAAGACTGTCGCCGACATTGAAGACGCGATGGAGAGTACACCGCCTGGAGCGGACGGATTGATCTTCCTCCCATTCATCAATGGAGAGCGCACGCCCGATCTCCCGCAGGCCAGTGGATCGCTGCATGGCATCACTGCAATGAATCTGACTTCGGCTCACCTGATTCGCGCTGCGGTCGAAGGTGCCAGCTTCGGTTTACTGGAGGGTCTGGATAAGGTACTCGCGGGCGGACATGCGGAGATCATCCAGGTGATCGGCGGCGGTGCCCGGTCAAAAGCGTGGAGGCAGCTCCTTGCCGATGCAAGCGGCGCTACGATCCAGGTGCCTGTAGAAGAAGAGGCTGGATGTCTGGGCGCGGCAGCACAGGCTGCGGTGGCGTATAACCGTGCCAACGGACAGAACATTAGTTTTGTGGATGTGACCCAGCATTTGGTGCGGATTAACGAATCGGCCACGTGCACACCAGCACCGGAGCGCCGCCTCGCTTACAATCAGGCGCGAACTCTTTTTCTGGAAAAGCGTCGACAGGTTCACGGTATCTGATTCAGCACAGCTTGCCGGCGGTAGCAAACGTCAGCAGCGACGGAGAACGAATAGATGATCTTGAGTGTGCTTGCCGTAGGTATCTCCCGCCAACTCACAACACTGCATTGGGTTGATATCGCGATTCTTGTTCTCTACTTTGCGGTGGTGATTTTCATCGGCTTTTACGTCAAGGGGTCGACCAACACCAGCGAGGAATTCTTTCTCGCCGGGCGCGAGATGTCGGCGTGGGTGGCAGGGCTTAGTTTTGTCTCGGCCAACCTGGGATCGCTCGAGCTGATGGGTTGGGCGGGCGCGGCCTACCAATACGGTCTGCTCGCGATGCATTGGTACTGGATTGGCGCCATTCCGGCGATGCTTTTCCTGGGCATCGTCATGATGCCGTTCTATTACATTTCGAAGACGCATTCGGTTCCCGGCTATCTACAGCTGCGTTATGGAGAAGGCGCACGCGGCCTCAGCGCAGCCAGCTTCGCCTTCATGACCATCCTGATGAGCGGCGTGAACATGTATGCTATGGCGGTCGTCATGCAGACGGTGCTTGGTTGGAATATCACCTTCTCGATCTGGGTTGGCGCAATTACCGTGGCCGTTTACGTCATGCTCGGGGGTCTGCGTTCGGCGATCATCAATGAAGTGCTGCAGTTTGTGCTCATCTGGGCCGGAGCGGCGCTGATTCCCATTCTCGGTCTGATCGAGGCGGGCGGATGGACGCAGTTGAAGCTGAACATCGCGCACAATGTTGGGTCCACGCAGTACACCCACCTATGGTCTACGCTCGGACACTTCAAGGGCAACCCGATGGGCGTGAACTGGGTAGGAATCATCTTCGGCCTGGGAGCTGTAGTCAGCTTTGGCTACTGGACTACGGACTTCCTGGTGGTGCAGCGCGTGTTGAGCGCCAACAATCTGCGTTCGGCCAAGCTGGCGCCCGTGATCGGCGCGGCGTTCAAGATGGCGGTGCCACTGATCGTGATTGTGCCCGGCCTGCTGGCGCTGGGTTTGATGAGCCACGGACAACCCGCCTATCACCTTGTGCCGGGCGATGTGGCCGCGCGTACCGGCCAGCATAGCTACGATCAGGTGCTGCCGCTGATGCTGATTCGATACTGCGGACCGGGTTTGCTGGGTCTTGGCATCACCGCACTGGTAGCTGGATTCATGAGCGGCATGGCGGGCAATGTAAGCGCTTTCTCTACCGTCTGGACTTACGATCTTTACGGCGCCTACCTGAATAAGAAAGCGACAGACAAGCACTACGTTTTGATGGGCCGCATCTCGACCGGGGTTGGCATGCTGATCTCGATCGGAACAGCCTACCTGGTCGCCCATGCAACCTCGATCATGGACTATGTGCAGGCGCTGTTCAGCTTCTTCATCGCTCCTCTGTTTGGCACGGTAATTCTCGGCATGCTGTGGAAGCGGGCCAGCAAGGAAGGTGGATTCTGGGGTCTGCTGCTGGGAACGGCGAGCTCAATCAGCATGTTCCTCTACACCAGCACGGGCTCAGCGGCGCACAAGGCGCATGCGCTCTCAGTAATTGCGCTTTCACCCGACGCGCAGCCGATGGCTGAAAATCTGTTTCGCGCGCTGTGGAGCTGGATCATCTGCGTTGTGGTGACGATTGTGGTCAGTTTGATGACCACGTCCCGATCCGAAGCTGAACTGACCGGACTGGTCTATGGGGCGACCGTAATTCCCGATGACGGTGCGACCACACTTTGGCAGAAGCCAATCTTCTGGGCGGGTCTAGTCGCCAGTGTCTTTGTGGTACTGAACATCGTCTTCTTCTAAACGCACGCTGCGAAATCTGAACGAATCTGGAGGCCATTGTGGCAGAAGGCACAGGACGGAACGAAGCATTTAGTATCTGGTTCTTTGTGGGCGTAATGACTCTGCTCTACGGGATTGTGCTGCTCCCGTATGGTGCGTGGGAATGGTTTGGCGGACACGAGCCCGCGACCGTGCTGCACGAGCTGCACCCTACCTTCTGGTGGGGTGCGTTGCTGACAATCTTTGGCCTTTTTTATACGCTGCGGTTCAGCCCGCGACGCGGAAGGTAAAGGCAAAGCCGCACGTTGCGCCTTCGCGACGACAGCGCTGCGTCCGGCGTCTTATACCGAAGGAGCGAAGTGCAAAGTGATCAAGATCGCAAGCTGGAACGTGAATTCGATCAAGGTGCGCCTGGAGCAGGTGGTGAGTTGGCTGGAGCACACCGAGCCCGACGTTCTTCTGCTTCAGGAGTTGAAGGGGACTGAGTTTCCGCGCGAGGCTTTTGCAAGGCTTGGCTATGCGAGCGATTACGTTGGCCAGAAGAGTTACAACGGCGTCGCCACGCTGTCTCGCTTGCCGATGGAAACGAGAAGCAAAGCTCTGCCAGACGACGAACTCGACAGCCACGCGCGATTTCTCGAAGTGGTGGTTGACGATCTTCGCATCGTCAACGTTTACCTTCCGAATGGCAACCCGGTGGGAACGGAAAAGTTCGACTACAAACTGGCGTGGATGGATCGTCTGCTGAGATCGATGAGCCGCTGGAAGGCGGAGGGGACACCCACATTGATCGGGGGCGACTTCAACGTCATCCCTGAAGACATTGACTGCCACAAGCCTGCTTCGTGGGCGCGGGATGCGTTGTTCCAGCCGGAGACTCGGCAGAGATACCGTGCCATGCTCGACCTCGGCTACGTGGACTCTTTTCGCAGGCTGCATCCGGAGCAAGCGGGCGAGTTCACCTTCTGGGACTATTTTCGCCAGGCATTCGAGCACAATCGTGGAATCCGCATCGATCATTTCCTTTTGTCGCCCACGCTGGCTCCACGGCTGACGCGTTGCGAGATCGACAAGGGCCCACGCGCGCAGGTGAAGCCTTCCGATCACACGCCGATTATGGTTACGCTCGCCTGACGTTTTGTTGACCCGACAGGCTTGCCGAGGCTACCCGCTTGAATCTGCGGGCGCATTCTGTTTCCCTAGGGAGCGAGGTGGTGTGCTCGCATGAATGGATTGCCCTTAGCCCTGACACAGTTGAGCGAAGACGAGCAGATGCTCCAGAAGACGGTGCGGGAGTTCGCACGCGAGCGCATTCTGCCGCTGGTTCGAGAGATGGATGAGCAGCAGAAAATGGATCGCGGCATCATCGATTCGTTGTTCGAGCTTGGGCTGATGGGAATCGAAATCCCGGAGGAGTTTGGCGGTGCGGGCGGAACGTTCTTCCAATCGATTCTGGCCGTGGAAGCCGTCTCCGAGGTCGATCCATCCGTCGGTGTGATGGTGGACGTACAAAATACGCTTTGCCTGAATGCCGTAAAGCGCTGGGGGACGGCAGAGCAGAAGCAGCGCTACCTGACCAGGCTGGCAAAAGACACGATCGGATCGTACGCACTCAGTGAAGCCTCCTCAGGCTCAGATGCGTTTGCCTTGAAGACGCGCGCGACGCGCCAGGGTGAGGACTACGTGCTCAATGGACAGAAGCTCTGGATCACTAACGGATACGAAAGCGGCATCTTCATCGTGTTTGCCACGTTGGATCCCGCTCTGGGGTACAAAGGCATCACCGCGTTTGTGATCGAGAAGGGGACACCGGGCTTTACTCTGGGGAAAAAAGAAGACAAGCTCGGGATACGCGCTTCGAGCACATGCGAACTGGTCTTTCAGGACTGCGTCATTCCCGCGAGCGCGGTTCTGGGCGAGCCCGGCAAAGGCTACAAAATCGCCATCGAAACACTGAATGAAGGCCGCATCGGTATTGGCGCGCAGATGCTCGGCCTGGCGCAGGGCGCGTGGGATTATGCAGCAGCATGGGCCAAGCAGCGGAAGCAATTTGGCAAGACGCTGGTCGAGTTCCAGGCGATGCAGTTTCAGCTCGCGCAGCTGGCAACGGATATCGAGATGGCACGGCTCGCCGTGTATAACGCCGCTCGTCTCAAAGACAACGGCAGCGAGTTCCTGAAGGAAGCTGCAATGTGCAAACTGGTTGCGTCAAATGTGGCCGAAAAAGTTGCGAGTGCAGCCGTGGAGATCTTCGGCGGATCGGGTTTTGTCAAAGATTATCCCGTAGAGAAACTGTACCGCGATGCCAAGGTCGGCAAGATCTACGAAGGAACCTCATTCATGCAGTTGGCCACGATTGCGAAGCTTACCCTCGGCTTGCGATAGGGCGCAGAGCAGCAGCAGATTCCAGCGCTTCGCTGGGAAGGATAACGACAGGCCGGGGCTGTTGGTTGGTGCCGTCGAAAGCGGATTACTGATGTTTAGAAACCGGGAACAGCAAGAACAAGCGCAGATTCCCTTCGGGTATGACAACTAGGCAAGGAAGAGCTTCTACATCTACTTACTGCGTTTTGTTGTAAACGCAATTCCGTCTTTCGTTAGAGCCGTCATCCTGAACCCAGTGCAGGATCCCTGTATTCGTCCAACGTCGCTGTACACCATTACGTAATCAGCTTTAATTTCCCGTGCGGAAGCTGCGGCCGCGCTGCTCGGGACCGAATGCGAAGACAACGATCAGGATCAGAATGACGGCGACCTCAAAGAGCGTGAGCGCCCAGGGATAGCCTAGGTGGTCGCGCAGTAGATATTCGATTGCGACCGAGGGGGAAGCGATGAGAACGCCAAGTTGATAGACAAAGCCTGGGAAGAGGCTCCGAACGGACGGTGGCGACAGTTCGTTGAGATGGGCAGGAATTACACCAAACGCGCCCTGCACGCCGGTCTGCATCAGGTAGGAGCCGATGACGAGCACCGCGATGGTGCTTCCGAAGGCCCACGCCGGAATCGACAGGAGCGACACAACGAGAGCGGCGATGACTGCGTAGCGGCGCCCAATTCTCTCTGACAGGTGGCCGAAGAAAATTGCTCCTATGATAGCGCCGATGTTGTAAATGATAGGGATGGCGTAGAGCGGTTTGACTCCGAACACCAGCGAAGATGAAATGCTTGGAAGCGTCTTGAGGAAGTCGGGATAGAGACCCTGCGTGCCGTGCGAGAGGCACGACATGAGGACCATTACGAGCAACAGATAAGAAAAGCTCTTTGCATGGCCCAGCAGGGTTTTGAAGATAGCAAGGACAGAGCCCATGCGGTGCGTCTTCCAGGCCTCGGACTCAGGCGAAATGCCTGTTAGCACGACGATTAGAAGAGCTACCGCAAAACCCACTACAAACATTGCCTGCCAGCCGAAGTGGGGCAGGATCGTCAGCATCCCAACACCCGCTAATAGATAGCCGAAAGGGTAGCCGCCCTGCATCAGGCCGGAGAGAAAACCGCGGCTGCGGCGGGGTGCGTTTTCCATCGCAAACGAAGCGCCGATGCCCCAGTAACCACCCATGCCAATTCCATAGAGTGCGCGTAGTAAGAGGAAGGCGATGTAGTTGGGCGCGAACGCGCTCGCCATGGTGATAACGGAGAAGTAGAGAACGCAGGCCATCAGCGGCTTCTTCCGGCCAAAGCGATCGGCCAGCGCACCGAATAGCAAGGCACCCACCGGACGCATGGCGAGAGTGATCGAGATGGTCCAGATGATGGCTTTTTTTTCTACATTGAAATGCGCGGCCAGCGTGTCGAGCAGAAAAATAACGACGAAGAAGTCGAACGCGTCCAGCACCCAACCGAGAATGCCGGAGGCTACAGCAAAGCGCCAGCCGGGCACATCCTGCTCGTCCTGTTCACGCCGCAGATCCTGTTCGATGTGCATGGGAAACGATCTCCGGTTGCTGATGCGCGGGGATGAGCGTAGAGGACGATCGGTGGCCTAATCGACCGGGCGCAGAACGGCCATCTTGGCTCAGGAGCGAGGCCGGCGAGAGAAACGGCCCCGACGTCCTGGTTCTCTCGCCAGCGTTGCCGAGCCTTGATTTAGAAAATCAGCTTGGCCCCGAGTTGAATCTGCCGCGACGTGGTGGAGGTCTGGTTAAGTTGCGTGTTCAGGGCCGATCCATCGAAGTCATAAACCGAGTTGTTCTGCCCAAAGTTGTTCAGGAAACCAGGCGAAAGATAGTTCGTATGGTTCAGGACGTTGAAGAACTCCGCACGGAACTGGACGTTGAACACATCCGAGATAGCGGGAATTTTAGTGTTCTTGAACAGCGACATATCCAACTCTGTCAGCTTGGGACCATAGAAACGGTTGCGGCCCGAGGTTCCGACCACGTTCGAACAGAACTGCGTACCCGCAGGCGCAGCCGGTCCCTTATATCCGGAAGGGTTGGGATTGTGAGGGGTTGGCGGCGGAGGCGGAAGAAAGGAGTTAGGCGCGCAGCCGTATGGGTTGGCAGCAGAGGCAGCTCCAACCGAGAGCGGCGCAGTCGGCGGAGTGAAGCAGTTCGGGTTGATGTAGTTGATGCCTTTGCCGCCCGTGGCTTTGCAGTTGGGGAGGAGGTTGGCGAAGTCCATGGAGAAATCGCCGTTGAATCCGGTACCAAGCGGATCGTTGCCGCCGCCGACCGTGACCGAGAACGGTGCGCCCGATTCAGCGAGCAGGATGCCGCCGAGTTCCCAGCCCCCGACCGCGCTGTTGACAAAGCTGTTGCCAACGTGCGGCGTGGGGATCTCCCAGATGAGGTCGGCGGTGGCCACATTGCGAATGTCGAAGTCACACGCACCCACGCGATAGCGTTTATTGAGCAGCAGCGGCACAGCGATGGAATTGAGAAAGGTGTCGCCCGTAACTGGCGCCGAGGATAAGTCTCCACAGTGACTGTAGGTGTAGGAGACCTGACCCTGCACGCCGTGACTCATGGATTTGCGAAGCTGGGACTGCAGGCCGGAGTAGCTGCTGGCACCATCGAACAGGACCGGCCGAATGCCTGCTCCACCGCCCCAGTTCGGGTCAATGCGGGTGCCGGTCTGATTATTCGCGCAGGTATTGCTGCCGGTTAGGCCCGTGGGGTCGCAGGGAAAGACCAGACCCACTCCGGGCACGGCCGTCGGTTGAACCATGTTGATATCGTCAGCGGCGGAGGAGAGGTGCAGCGAGCGTGAGCCCACATACCCCACCATCGCCAGGAAGCCGTGACCAAGATCCTGCTGGACGTTTAGGCTCCAGTTGTAGACCGCGGCGCGCTTCGGGTTCTGCTGGATATACCGGTTGCGGATTTTCTGACGATTGAAGTTCACGTTCGGATCGACGACTCCCGTACCCAGGGTCGCGTTGGGGTCGGAACCGATGATCTGGAAGGGCGCAGTCGCTGCAGTATTAAGTCCAAACTCATAAGGCAGCGGGAGCACATCGAACATGCCGGCCGCACCGCGAAGGACTGTTTTGTCGTTGCCGAAGACGTTGTAAGCGAAGCCAAGGCGCGGCTCGAAATCCTTCGTCGTGGGGTTGGTGGCGATGGGGCTGTCAGTGCCGACGGGACCGCACGCTGTTGGCCCGGAGAGGCAGTTCTGGAGCGTCGTAATCTCCTGGAACCCGGCCGCAGCGACGGTGTATCCGTTGACCGTGTAGCCGGGCACGGTGTTCGCGTCTTTCGGTCGGGTAGTAGCCTCGTAACGCAAGCCAAGGTTGAGAACGAGTTTTTTGCTGACCTTCCAGTCGTCCTGGACGTAGCCGGCGAAGAGGCTTTCACGCAGACCTACCTCGTGCGATCCACCCGGCGCCAGCGCGTTCAGCTTGTCGGGCGCATTGGCCAGAAACAAGGCGAGCGTCTTGTAGGTGTTCATGCGGCCGTTGGGGCTAAGTTGTTCGAGCACGTTATAGCGCATGCGCTCGAAGGCGAACCCAAATTTAATCGAGTTGGTGCCCTTGGTCAAGAAAGCGTCGTCGTACAGCTGAATCGTCGTCCAGCCATGATTGAACTTGTTGAATCCGTTCAGGCCGTACGCCGTCGTCAGACCTCTGACGGGAAGCTGCGGCGGAGCAAGCGCGCCGGGGGCAATGGCAAGCGCCTTGTTGGTAGCTGCCGTATCTCCTGAGACGGGTGAGTTGATGAGACCGGTGATGTGGCCTACACCGCCGCGGATTGTGTTGACGAGCGCGGGCGAGAAAATGTGCGTTTCTTCGAGCGAGAACTCCTGGCGCCGCGAGAAGACCTGGTGGACCGCGTTGTTTAGCGGATCAGCCTGCGACTGCGGGCCGGAGTCGAAGAAGTAGGTGGCGGCCAGACTGTCGTTGCCCCCGAGCTTCTGGTCGAAGCGAGTGATGATGTAGTTCTCAGACGCCTTGGTGGGTGTGGAGACGTTGAAGCTTTGAATTCCGATACCGCCGGCCTTTGGGTCCGGTGTACCAGCCGGTGCGACCGGCCACAGGGCAAGGTAGGGCTGAATGGCAGGCGCGGCCGAGGCGCGCGCGAATGCGTTTGGAACGAAGATCGGTCCTGAGGCAGACTGACTCTGCCGGATGCCTTCGTAGTCCGCGAAGAGGAAGCTCTTGTCCTTGACGATTGGGCCGCCGGCCGCTGCGCCGAACTGGATGCGCCGGAAGGGTGGCTTGACGGTGTCGAAATAGTTGCGGGCGTCGAAGATGCTGTCGCGGTCGAAGAAATACGCGGTGCCGTGGAGGGTGTTCGTGCCGGACTTGGTCACGGCGTCAATCACCGCGCCCGAGGTGCGGCCGTACTCGGCCGTGTACGTAGCGGTCAGAACCGTGAACTGGTCGATAGCGTCGACGCCCAGGTTGACGCCGGTAGCGCCACCGGGAGCGGCATTGGTGTAATCGTTGATGACCATACCGTTGACCCGATAGGTGTTCTCGTTCGGCCGGTGGCCACCGTCGGAGAGTTGATTGCCGAATCCGCGGTTACCTTTGTTGGCGGAGAAGCCTGTGGTGGCCTGGTTGGGAATGCTGACCACGCCGGGCTGGAGAGTCGCGAGCGTCGTCCAGTCGCGTCCGTTCAACGGCAGCTCGCGCACGGTGGTTCCGTTCACCGTCGCGCTGACCGCAGAAGAGGAGGTCTGGACACTCGGCGGCGCTGCGCTGACGATTACGGTCTGGGACAACTCACCGACCGCCAGAGCGGGGTTGAAGGTCTGCTCAGCGCTGACAGTCAGAATAATGTTTTTCTGTACCTGGGTGGAGAAGCCGCTGGCCGAGGTGCTGACCTCATAGGTTCCTGGAATCAGGTTAGGCGCTGAGTAAAATCCTTCACCGTTCGATTTAACAACCCGGGAGATGCCGGTAGCCGTGTTACGGATGGTGACGGTGGCTCCGGGGACGGCAGCACCGGACGCATCGCCGACTACGCCCGAGAGGGTAGCACCCGAAACCTGTGCCATCACTGGAATGGACAAGGGACCAGCCAGCAGGATCAGCAGAGTAGTGCTCGACGCGATCAGTGCCCTCAAAGTCTGCCTGCACTTCCGATACGTCTGCGAGATTGCACCTGGGGTCATCGTTGTTCCTCCGCGAAATCTATTGCCGCTTCCTGGGTCCGGTCCAGCTGTAAAGTGTTGCGCCGTTGGCGTGTCAAAAATCGTGCCGCGAAAAGTATCCTGCGCTCTCGCACTCAGGGCAGGCAATCCCCCCGAAGTCAGTTCCTTGGCAATTTGTGGTAACTGCCCAAGCCCCCTGAAATGAGGATGTTGGAGCCGGGGGTAACAAGGTCCAAGGCAGGAAAACTCTTTGACAGTGAAAAACTGGGACGACTATACTCGCGAAGTTCTCAGCGTAAATCATTTCAAGGTCGCATCATGCAGCCAACTTCCACCGAAGCACCCGCGCGTCTGGTCCGCTTCGGCAACTTCGAGGTGGACCTCGAGTCGGGTGAACTGCGTCGTAAAGGACTGAAAGTCAGACTACAGGAGCAGCCGCGAAGAATCCTGGAAGTCCTGTTGGAACAGCCCGGCGAGGTGGTGACGCGCGAAGAGCTGCGCCGCAAACTATGGCAACCCGACACGTTCGTGGATTTCGACCACAGCCTGAATACGGCCATGATGCGTCTGCGGGAGATTCTGGGCGACTCGCCAGATCATCCCAGGTTCATTGAGACGGTCCCACGCCGGGGCTACCGATTCATTTTTGCGGTCCAGCAGATCAGCCGCGAGCACGCTCCGCAGCGCATGTTGCGAGCGTGGATCACCCGATCACGGATAATCGCACGGCCAATGTCCAGGTTACTGACCGCTCAACCATCTCTGCGGTACAGACTCTGTCAGAGCCACTGCTGATAACCGCTGGACCGCGGCAAATTGAACTTCGGAGAGCAGCTTTCGCAGCACTGGCTGCATTCCTGCTCATGTTGGTGGCAGTAGCCCTGGTGCTGCATTGGCAGGGCAAG
>JAABUJ010003116.1_pt1 | contig 19135 bp, 11 predicted proteins | sample 5559131 | NCBI WGS metagenome assembly JAABUJ01 (sample SAMN10711875, study PRJNA513366) | rock metagenome | isolation source: Antarctica rocks | place: Antarctica: Victoria Land, Mt New Zealand nord | collected 2016-01-07 | reverse complement strand
TTAGCGAGGGTGCGAAGCGAAATGAAGCGCAAGATAAGTGAAATGAAGCAACATGTTAACAGTAAGGAAACCTCCATGGCAATTTGTCTAAGTCCTTCCGACTTACCCACCTGTGATCCTGACAGTTTTTGTCAGTTAATAGTGTGCATGTTAGAATTACACATTAAAAATGAAGATTTCATCTTAAATTATAGTGTGTACTATTCTTTAAAAGTACATAATAATGTTGTCATCAACTATGCTATGACTCTATGCTACAAAGCCTAATCAGCACTTAAAATAATCATCATTATTTATTGATGAGAATTTATCTTCATTTACTGTTCAAAGATCTATATCTTTCAATATTAAAAGACTTAAGACACAAACAATCATCATTTAACATTACTTTATCAATAAAATGATGTCAAACATTGCTTTATCAACAGAGATTGAGAATCTCTGATTGTGTAATTTTATTGAAAATTGAGAACTCTCAATTATGTAATTTTATCTGAGATTGAGAGCTCTCAATCTTGTAATTTCATCAAAGATTGAAGACTTTCAATTATGTGATTTTATTGAAGATTAAAGACTTTTAACTATGTAATTTCATCATAGATTAAAGACTCTTAACTGTGTGATTTCATCAGAGATTGAAGATTCTTAACTGTATAATTTTATCAGAGATTAAAGATTTCTGACTATGTGATTTTATTGAAGATTAAAGACTTTTAACTATGTAATTTCATCATAGATTAAAGACTCTTAACTGTGTGATTTCATCAGAGATTGAAGATTCTTAACTGTATAATTTTATCAGAGATTAAAGATCTCTGACTGTGTGATTGAGTGATGTGATGAATAATGCAATAGTGAAGCATGAAGAAGAAGTAATGTAAGTAAAGACAATGTAATTAAAGTTGATTTAATATTTATTGTTAAGAATTATGATAGAATCATACTTATTCTTAACTCATTACAAATATACATTAAAAATATGACTGTAACATAATTATGATGTTGTCTAAATTTATACAGTAAACTTATGCTACATATTAACTCTAAAGTGGCCATCAGGTCAGGTCAGACTCAGATTTTAGAACTTAACTCAACTTACTGAGCTTTACTTTGCAACTCAACTCAATTCTGTGCAGAGTTGAGTTTCAGACAGAGTTAAGTCAGACTATTCTTGACAGTTCAGACTAAATCAGAATTAATTAGCTTCTGTTATTAAGTAGCTTTATATTGACAGCAGCTATTATTGCAACATTTTCAATTAGCATTGTACACAATTCTTTTTGTTTAACTACATGTCTGATTTATAAGCATTATATATAAACATTATTAACTTAATTATCAGATCACTCATTCTCTACAGAGCAAAAATACATTAATTAATACACTTTATCTTTTTAGTAAGTCTGCAACATATAAAAGATTGCTTTCATCTTTTGCAATTTTTCTGATATTATCAGATCTTTTTTCTTATGTAGCTCAGCAACTATATCATAAATAAGTCATGAAAGAGATTCTCAATATATAAGAACTTATATTTTCAAAAAATGTATAAAAATATGTCTTACTTGCCTTCTGCAAATCTATAATGACTAACTAATTTCACTTTAAGCTGTCATTATACTGATCAGAAATCTCTTCAATCAGCAGTGAAAAGAATTCTAAATTTAAAATAAAAGAATGCAGCTTCTGTCAATACTGCTGCTGCTGCATTGCATGAACTGATCAGAGAGCATTAGAATTGAGCATTTTAATTTAATTTAATGATGCAATTATATGATTTACTTGACTCTTTTTGTGCAGAAACTGATTTAAAAAAAAGAATTATTAATGATTCAATCTTCTTCTTTAAAGATGTCATGCTTGACAACTTATTCTTTGCTTTCATTTCATGAACTTAATTCTGTCTTATATATCTTTATTTATAATTTATATTCTGTTCTCTTCAATGAATCTTGTGTTGTCAGATTCACAAGCTTTAGAATCTGCTTAATATTTTTTCATAACTTTGACTTTTATCATAACTCTGTCATGCTATACAACATAATTCTAATGTCAGTTTCTTTACTGTGAGAAGATCTATACTTAATAAAGAAATTGCAACTAACATGATTGAGATATTACACTTTACAAATTGTATGTATTGCTTTGAATTTCTCAGATAGTAACTTAAGAAGAAATAATCATGAATTAATAAATCTAAATAATTGTGCAGCTTGATTTAAATTGATCTTAGTTATCTACAAATTCACTGATAACAAAAACACAGCATTCATATAAACAAATAATAATATAGAAACTTAGCAAGTTTGTTTATCTTTAACACAACATGTTCTACATTTTCTTTCTGCATCATGTAAGTAAAGTAAGTAATGAAGAGATATGATGCTGACTTTCATTTTAGAAATACATTATCAAAACAGAGAAAACTAAATGCAAAGATTATCTTCATTAATGTAGTAAGAGCATCAGGCTTCATATTTTACATTACTGAATTAAATCAATTCATCAACATAATAAAAGCATCAAACTTCATATCTTTCATCACTGAATGAAATTAACTCATTAATAAGAGAATACATTTTACTGATACATCAGACTTCTCATCTCAATCTGAGAAGAAGAGAAAGAAAAAAATCAATAAAATTAATTTATTTATCTTAGACATTGCTGCATATCTGAAGAAAGAAGACTTTGCTGATTAATAAAAAAGAATAAAAGCATTTATTAATTACTCTGAATTCATACTCAATGCTGCACTGTCTCAAAGTACTTTAACTGCTTCTTTCACTTCTTCTGACTTAAAATTTAGTATGTAACTTCACTTATTATAATGCTCAATTATAATGCACAAAGTGTATACTAAATCAGAGAATAAATTATATTTAAGAACTCAGAAGCTCTTCATTTATTCTTTTATTGAGTTCTTTATGTTTTGATATTACTCAGAAATTGATTTCATCACATTCTTCAGTGATTAATGCATTCATAGATGCTGATATTGAAGAGACTCAAGAGCAGAATGATATAATAATGAATAGATTGAATATAGATCTTAAACATAATTCAGAATATAAGAAGCTTAAGATGAAGATTTAAAGAACAAAATATGTAGTTAAGATAAGAAAGAAAATTGTTGCTAAGAGATATGCAAAGAATGAGCATAATGAATATTAATAAATGATTATAGTGTTCTGTATCAGACTTTAACTTCATTTGTAGTGATCTTTTTCATAGATCAGAATGTAATAACTGAGTAAAAGAAGAATAAAGATACTGCTCAATAAAACAACTTAATTATAGCTGTTAAAGAAACACAAGCTCTATATAAGCTTCTTAAAGCAAAGAGTGCTTTCTCAATAATTAAAAAAGAGATATATCAACTTTATTTGACATTTAATCTGTGCTGATATAATTAGATTGAAAAAGCAGACAAGTATATTTAAAGTTATTGAAGTATTTATTTAGATGAAGTAGTTAAGCATTAAGAATGAATCATTTAATTTAACAGCTATAAACAACTTACTACAGCTGAAGATGAGAATTCAAATCTTGCTATGTAGATTTTTAATAGTAGCATACTTGATTCAGAGCACATAGCAGACAAGAAGAATCATTAATGTATATTATATTTTTAATACTTCTTTATAATGAATCTAAAGACAAGAGCTAATGTTGTTTCATTTTATAGTTATTAGCTCTCAACAGTGTTCAATGTTTCTGTAAATAAGAATGAAGAAGCAGAAATGATGCTGAGTAATAATGAGAATAAAGTTACAGTAGCTTTTTCTGTTTAAATGATGTTGAATGAAAACATTAATGATGAGTGCATCTTTTTTAAATCTGATGAACTTGTGCACACAGATATTAGAAAGACAATATTGAAAGAAGACAAAATATATTAATTTTGCACTGTTTATCTATTAGAGATTTAATTAAATTTTAAACTTCATAGACTGTTACTTCAATGTTAAAGAGTGATGAAGTTGAGATACAAATTGATCAGATATGATTATATTACTTTATTATAATGTTCTTTACAATTGTCTATTAGCTTCTTGCTGATTAACTATATTTATGAATTAAAATCAACAATAAAGATTAACTGTTAACATTATAAGCTTTAATCTTCACTGATGATGCAGATTAAGAGGCAGAAGACTTAGTGAAGATATAGAATAATGATGAGAAGAATGAAGATCATTATAATGATGATAATGATAATATTAATGACAATAAAGAGAATCAAAATGAATTCTAATACTTTAAGTAAAGCTAAATGTTCTTAAAGACTCTTAAACATTATTTTCTACATCTGAGCATGTTTAATTCTAATACTTCACTCAATAATATTAGCTTACATGTAACTTGTATTTATTACAAGCAATTTAAGAAAATTGAAGTGTTCATAAACTGTATAGAAAGAGTAAAGAGATTTAATGTTTAAATTAAAAATTATGTTAAGTATATGTTTATTGAGATTGTTGATGCTTAAATTAATGAATGTTAACATTATCTTTAGATAAGAAAGAATGAATTTTTCTTGACTTTAAATAATTATTAATGATATCAATAGATGAAAGATTCTGTCTTTTATGAAATCATAATACTGAAGCAGTTAAGAACTTAATGTGCTTTATCTGTGCTTTTAAGTGTGAGTGTGATGCTTTTGACAATTTTTTACTTTATTAATAAAGAAGACTTTTTTCTCTTAATTAATGTTGTGTTGTATTCAAGACTGTATGTGTATTGACAGTTAATGTACTCTGAGCAGAGTCATTTAAGTGAATAATTTAAAGATTGAGATCAGTAATTATTAAATCATCATTGATGATCTTAGTAGCTGATGCATCAATTGCTGTAGTGAACCTTTCAGATAATGAATTCATGTAATCTTTAATCTTTTTTAACTCATAATTATGATCATCATCAGTGATTACATATTCTGAGTGTGTACTGTTCAAGATATTTATAACACTTAATTGTATTGCTTCTATATTTAAAGTTTAATCATAATCATCATTATTAAGTCTTAAGTCAATGTTCTTATCTTAATTATGATCATAAAGCCTGAAGTTGATGTTGTTCTTATAATCATTATTATTATAAAGATTATTATCACTAAAATAGTGATTTAATAGAAGCTCTATACATAATTTAGTTGCTGTTGAATTTAGCTCATTTACTGATGAATCTTTCTCATCACTATCAACAATCATTGTCAATGCAGATCTCTCTTCAATTATTTTTATCACTTTTGCTGAAAAAGTAAACATATCATGATATTTAATCAGCATAATGTTTTCAATAGTGTCTAAATTCAGTCAATTTCAACAATGTGTGATCACATCTTAAGCTGTGTTGAACAAGCATTTAACTTTAATATTTACTGCAGAAATTGCAAGTATATCTTTTACAAATTGTGTCATTGCTGATTTTAAGTTCTTCATCAGCTTTCAGTAATTAAGTATTAAAACATTCACATCTGACACTGAAGACTTTTGCAGATAATCTAAGACTTCTTTTGTCATAGATGTGTCTTGATGCTTTTTTACATTTTTTATGCAATTCATTATTATTATTATCTTCTTCTTCTTTGAGTCAAGAATTCTTAAATCATCATCTAATAATTCTTTCTTTAAGTATTGATAATTAACTCTGTAATATTGTTGAAACTTAAGTTCATACTTTAAATATAGATCTTCTCAGCCTTCTCTTTATTAAAACAATATGTCAATCTTGCTATGTAATATTTATTGAGAATTGAGAATATTCTACATTGTACATGTTAAGCTTATTGCATGAATTTAATATGACATCAAGATTACAGAACAACTCTTAATTAATTTTTATCTTTTTATAATATTGAGTCAGTTTCTTTTTTAATGCATTAATGACATCTTACAGCTCAGCATTAAAAAACAATTTAAACTTTCTAATTGCTTCATTCTGTTTTTCAAGATGATCAAATAGATCATTGTATGCATATCACAGCTTATAAATTATTAATTTATTAATAGCATTCATTGTCTCTGTTCAGTTCTTGAAGTGCTTCAGAAGATACAGCATATATTTAATATGCTGTCACTCTTTTGTATTACATCTAAGAAGTTTCATTCTGCTTATTGTTAAAGTTAGACATTCTATTTATTGAGAAAGTTTAATTTATAGCTTATATGCTTAACTCAGCATATCATATAAAGAGTTTCATCAAGTTCTTACATTCTCAATTATATTCTGTAAATTTGTCTTCTACAAATCTTTGAACAACTCTAGACACTATGATGATGTCATAATAACAATAGTTAGTAATTGAATCTATATGAGATTTTTGTTAGAATATTAACTCAACAGATATGAGCATTATAATAAAGCATTATAAAAGATATATTGATCTTTTTTAGTATGATGTTAAAGAAGTAGTCTTTGTCAATTGTGAAATTTTGTAGCTCATCATCATTAAATGTAATGATGAGTTAATCATTCTTTGCATTCACTTTCAGATATGTAAATAGCTGACTGACTGCAAGCTGAATTACATGTATTATGCAGTTCATGATTTCAGTTTCATCACTTCAGATAATATTTTTCTGACTTAAAAATCAACTTAAATGACATTGTAATGTATAATTGTTGAATACATTGTCTGCTGTGACTATCAGCAATTAATATGTCAGATTTTACTTCTTCAACATCTTAAGAATATACTCAGCAAGATTTTCATCACTATATTGATTCTTTAGTTCTTTAAAGACTAAAAGTATCTCTGTGTATTTTTACTTAACATTAATAAAGTATGCAGTAATGTCTAGAAATGCAAGATGATTTGAACTGCTTCATTCATTAAATGCAATGAAGACTTTAATCTGTGTTTTAAGTTCTGCAAGCACATCTTTTTGAACATTCACAGCACAATAATGTAATTGCCACCCAGTCAAGCCAGCCACTCAGTCAAGCCATCTTATTAGCCACAAACATCCTCATCAACATTGTTGTTCACCTTGTCATCACCACACATTCACAATGATCTCAGATGAATCAATTAAGTCAATTTCTGATATTTTCACACAATATAGCCTTGCCTTAGCTGATTTGAACAATGATTCATCAGTTTCTCTTTGTAAGATTGCTTGAATCTATGATCTACCTTGATCTACTCTACAAGCTCATTGAAAAGAAAGACAATCAGTAAAGACCTTTTAAATAGATTAACAATGACTGTCAGTGCATAAGAAGAATGCTCTAATTCAATGAATCAATACAGCAATCACAACTCAGAACATTCTGAGTGCATAATGAGGTGCAGGTCTTATTCTGTTCAATTCTTTCATTGTTATTTCAAAATTATCTCAGTCAAAGACCTCACTCTATGTCTTCTTTACAAATTTCAATGAAGTTCAAGTCAACATCACTGTCACATCTAGTACAGCAACCTAAATCAATCAGTTTGTGAATGAGATCATAGTAGATATGATACTGTTGTTGCATATATGTGTCTTAGGCCTAAAAGACACAGCTTTGACAGCTATGACAGATAGAACAGTTCTACAGTGAACTAATTAGAAGCTGCTTGACAAGCAGAAGCAACAGCAGAAGAAGCAGTCACAAAAGAGTGTTGAAAATGCCTGAGTTCTTATTGTTGACAAGAATAGAGCTATGATGCAGAAGGCAGAGAAGAAGGTGAAGAAATTGACTGATAAAACAGTTAAATATCATGCATTAAGAGATAAAGTTGAATTTGTGAAGCTAATCTGAAAGAAAATGCTCATGAATAATTCAGTTTTCATGTAGTTAGTCTAGAAAGATGGTAATCTCAATAATTCAAGGTGTTTTGACAAGGATTAATTAAGTGACAGCAAGGTGGCTTGACTGGGTGGCTGGCTTGACTGAGTGGCAATTACATTACTTAAAAAGTTATGCAATCTTGCTTTGATCTAAAATCTTAATATTGACATGACACATTCAGATAAGCTTTTAAAACTTTACATACTTAACAGCATAAAAGAATATATTGAGTGCTATAATGAATTGAAGAATCTGCTGATCAAAGACTTTAAAAATAAAGTTAAATGATTTAACAATGATTTTTTGAGCTATCTGTCAAACAGTGAGCATTATATTAAAGCATTATAATTGAAAATCATAGCATATCTTTAAGTTCATTACTTCAAAGATTGAAATCTGTCTTCTCAATGCTGATTTTATCTTTCAGCAACTGCTGCTTTTCAGATGACATTTTATGATGATTATTTCATCATTTTCTGATGCTGAATGATTCATAATATTGTAACAGTTAATACACATTACATTTAATTTTTCATCACATTTACTAACTACTTCAGCAAAGAACTGTCAGATCTCTGCTGAGCAAGCTGAACTATTTTATATCATTTAAACATAATTCTTAATTTTAATGTCTGTATTCTAACTTCATACAGTTGTTTCTTATCAGTCTTGAAACTCTCACTTTGTTGTAGATCTTTAAAGAACATACTTTGAGTTTGAAGTGTCTGCAAAAATTAAAGAATAAGATTGATTTAATTAAGATGATTTAGTTCTGTCACTGAAAGTACTCAGAAATAATCTTTCTAAATTGTTTAAAATCTGACTGAATGATGAGCTGTATAAAGACATAATGTTGAGTTATTATAGTAAGTTAAGCAAATAAATGATACTTTATTGTACTTTAAGTAATGTGTTGATGATAGTGTGTTGTAAGAGTTTCAAAATTAGTATATACAAGATTGTAGTCATGTGACAGAACATGTATCTAAATGTAAAATGAATTTTTTACAATATCAATTATGATAAACATTATTCAAAAATTATTATGTATAGTAAATATTAAGTATCAATGAAGAGATTTCTCATTGAAAAATCTTTAATTGATAATTAAAGATCTATTTAATTATTCTTTATCTTACATCTTTAATCTCTGAAGATCAGCTTTCTATTTAACTAATAATGATTATTTACTATTCTTCTCACTACTCTCTTCATCACTAGTAGATTCAGTGTTCTTCTTATTATCTTCATCATTATTAATCAAGTCATCAAGAACAAATTCATTAATGAAATCATCATTCAAAAATTTCTCATCTTCAGACACTATTACACAAGCTTCATCAACATCTTCAATCACACTCTTTTCATCTTCTTTCTTCTGATCAAATACAGACTCTTAAATGTAACTAGTCAATGTTAGAGTTGAGAAGTGTTATAATTAAGTGATATAATATTTATGCATAATTAAAGTCATTAATGTGTTTAGAATCAAGAACTTCACTATAGAAGTAATGCATAATCTTGACAGAGTCAGAGTCTTCAGCATTATATAGCTCTTACTTTTTTATATTATTAAGCATTCTTTCATGATGCTTAACTACAACTGTCAGACACTTCTCAATTTAATAATTAATGTTGATGCACTTCTGCTGAATAACTTCATCTTTGTTGATATTCTAGAGAATGTCAGAGAGTCTATAAAAAATATAAATGTAATATATTTCTTACTTCACTTTTATGAACTCTCACTCTTCTTTTAATGCAAAAACTTCAGCAAATAACATCTTCTTTTTAATCTTCTTTTTAAGTTAAGCTCAGTTCTTATTCTTCATTAACTTGTTTCTCAACTCATCTTCATAATAGACATCTACAGATAGTTAAAAACAATATAATTGAGCATAATAATTTTAAAGAAGTCTTACAAGAAATTTTATAATTGTATTACTTTTTCAAGATCTCATCTTTAATCTTCTCTTTCATGATCTTCTTCAATGCTGAGTTCATAATCTGATATGCATCAATCTTCTTCAATGCATCTCTTTTTCATTTTACAGCTTTGCAGTTCATCATCTTTGCATTTTTAATTCATTTAAAGTTCTCATTTTTCATATGTTTCTGTTGTTTCTTTCTTGCACATACAATCTTTAAGTTGTTCAAGTATTTGCTAAATGTCTTCTTTAAATCATATATAGACTTCTGTGAACAGCCACAGCAATCAGATCTTTCTTTAAAGACTGAAAATAAATTAAAAATTAAATATTTTGCAGTTCATAGTGAAAACTTAATGTCTGAATCTGTTATAATGAGAGTTTAGAATATGTAGTTAGCTGCTGAGTTCTATACTGAGTGATATAATTAAACATTATATGTGTGCATCACAGCTATGCATCAGAGTGAAGTATAAGAGCAATGTATAAGATTAAATCTTAAGAACTGAGCAGTAAAACAAGTAATAGCACTGAGCAACATATTTAGTGAGTATAGAGATTGAGTGTAGAGACTGAGTAAAGATAGAGTGAGTGTAGTAGATTGAGTGACAGAGATAAAGATAAGAAAGTGTCAGATTGAGTGTTAGAAGTAAGTGTGTTGATATATTTACTCATAATATTGATATACATATCATAAATAAATATGTTGTTTATCAGCAATCTAATATCTAAGTATTGCTAACATCTAAAAGCTCTCAACACATCTTCTAATTATACACTTTCAAACTACAACACACTTTCAAACTACAATGCATCTTCAAACTACAAGATCACTCTAAAACTCATTGTCATTCAGAGATGCATTTAAACTGCTTTTTTATAATGTTTTTGTTAACTTAATCTTAGAGCATCATTGTATTGTTATATTATGTCATGATATGTATTAAGAAAACTCTGAAACACAGTGCTACAAAGACTGTATTAGACAGAGAGAAGATAGCAGCAGTAGAAAGAATATTTAGAAAGACATTTAAAAAAGAAAAAACTGATGCTGATAAAAAGAAAAAAGAAAATAATGCTGCAGATACAGAAAAAGACACTAAAGCATTTAAGTCAGCTCACTGCTGAAAGTTAGGCAGTAAGCTTAATTCTGACATACAATATAATACTTAATAATAATGCTTCATTCTACAGCTGTCACTCTTCATAAAATACATCACTATCAGAAATCAACAGATTTTTTAATAGCAAAACTACTCTTTCAAAGGCTTTGCTGCAAGATAATTTAAAATTATTTAAAGAGAGTTTTCTCTCAACATAAAATGTTTTACTTTCAAAGCTCAGTCATCAACAGTCTACAGAAGACAGTAAAAGCATATATTGTTGTTTTCTTTAAAAGTATATCTAATGAACTATACAGTAATTATCATTTATTAATTAATAGAATGCAGATGTCAATCTAACTGCAATTTATACAAAGCAGATTATTATTCAGCACAAGAACATGTCTTTTATTAAGAAATACATGCATAACTGAAACATTGCATCTAAAGATGCAGATTAAAGCAATCATTACTAGACTATTTTGAGAATATCTAACTCTCAATATAGTAAATAAATAGACTAAATTGAAAGCTGTTTAACTATGCATATATAATGTTCACTTATAACACTCATGTATCAGTAATCTTTAAGCCCATAATTTCTATTCTTAAGTCAAGTCTCAAGAGCTTACTTACTAATCAGTCTTAAAATTCTTAAAATCTGAACAGAGCTTCTGAGTTAAGTTAAACTTCAATGTTTAAGTTTAATCTAAATTCTTAAGCTAACAATTAAAGCTTAACTCAACTTAACTCAGAAGCTCTGTTCAGATCAGATTAGATTAACCTGACCTGATGGTCACTTTAATTAACTTAATAGAATATAAAATTGAAATTAGTGTAACTCATTATGATTAATCTTATCTGCATGCAGATATCTGCACAAATTATAGATAAAGTTAATTTATATATAAACTTAATTTAATCTGACTCAGACTTTAGTGCAGATTTAAATTAAGTACATTTTTTTTCAATTTAACTTAACTTTACACTCAGTCTAAAAGCAACAATCTATTTTAAGTCTTATTTATAAGAACTGCAATCAGTGATTTACTTTTATATAAAAATGATTAATAAAAGAAGATCTATATAATGTTATTGAAATCTTAGTAGTTAATACTTTTATTAGTGAATTCTTGTTTTCTTTTAACAATCTTAATTTTAAAAGTCAGAAAATCAACATAAAGATTTTATATTAATTTATTATCTACATTAATACAGATAATCAAGAATATCTAATGTATTAGATATATATAACTTACAATAGCTGTGCTATTAGTGTGATGCTATCTTTTAATAGATTATGAGCTCAAATTAGTGTAGTGATTTGATTTCTTGTCTAAAATCTCAGAGAGATATGTGTCTAGGTCATTTTGTTGATGATTTAAGTTCATGATGAGAAAGTAAGCTCAAAGATTACAAGTTTAAATCACTATCTGTGTGCATTCTTTACATCTGCAGACTGATCATGAGTTGATTGTGAGTTAAAAAGAGTGTTAGATATATATAACTCATAATAGCTGTGCTATTAGTGTGGTGTCACCTTTTAACATGATGAATAAAATTAATATAAAGAATGTATGAAATATTTTAAAGTTTAAGTATAAAAAGAAGTTGCAGACAATAGAAAGACAATATTTAATAGAATTTATTAAATATAAAATATTAAAAAATATATTTATTAAAGAAATATAAACTTATCTGAGCAAACTTAATAGAAAGATTGCTGCAACTTAATTTAATATAATTAATTTATTTAAGTTAAAGCAATAATTTTAAACACTGCTTTAAGCATTATTAGATAAGTACAATATAATTTATAATGCAATTAATACTTAAAATACTTTAAATGTTAAGAAAGATCTGTAGAAGCTTTAGAAGAAAGAAATATAATTTAAAGTTAAAAATATTGTTATTGTTTTGTGAGTAGATAAACAGTAAAAAGATATGAATGAAATGAATTACAATTATAATTTATTAAATTACTGTATAACTGATATCAAGAAATGTCATTAAAGATTTAATGAACATTAAAGATTATTTAACTTTAACAGTAATTAGCTTTCTTATTGTAAAATCTTTAAGTATTTTCTTTATTAAGATACTTATAACATTTAGAACTGCAAATATCTATTTGATGCTTAAAGAAATATTTAAAAAAAGATAAATAAATTAATTATAATTAAGTTACACTGCAAATTGAGATCTAAGTATAAGAAGAAAAGATATAAAGTCTTTAATGCAGAGATCAGTGATGACATTATTTTCTTAAATTTAAAAGATAAAAAGAAAATTAATAATGAGATTGCTGCTTTGTTTAAGAAGACTATTAGTAAGATATTTAAATCTGAATAAATTGCAGACTTAAGATTCTTTTTATACATAATTAATTAACTTTAACTCTTTAGTGACTTTTTAATATGCATAAAATGTCAATGAATTAAAGTTAAAGAAAGATGTTTATACTTTTATTATGAAGTAATTATTATACAAATTAAGTCAGAGAATTCTGTAAGACTAATTTAATACTTTATGTATTTAAACTTGAAGTCAATCTTTTTTTGAAAAAGCAGATACATAAAATGAAATTGTATAAAAGCTTTAATCAGTATAGTTTTCAGAAATATAATAAGTGTAATAAAATTATAATAAAAGCATTAAAGTAAGATAAAATCTATATAATTAAGTAATCTTCATAAAGAGCTGCAACAGCAGCAAAACTCTTAAATACATAACTTAAGCAGTTAAATAAATTGTATAAAACAGTTTAAAATCATTCTCTTATCTACTTGTCATCACACTGATGATGACTTGCATAAAGAACATTAATGTGATGCAGAGAAGACATAAAAACTTTGTTAAACTGTCAGTTACACTTAAATCTTAACAGTAAAAGAGCAGAAAGCAATAAAACATTATTGAATTTATTAATACTGATTAATATACTTTAATTAATAGACTTAACAAATTTACAGATGATCTTTTAAAATTTAAAGTAGAGTGACTGTCAAGTCAAGTCAGGCCCAGATTTTAGAACCTGACTTGACTCACTGAGCTTAACTTTGAAACCTGACCTAACTTGTAATATTAGGTAATTTTCATTGTTTCTCATGTAATTTTGGTAATTTTTACATTGTTGAAAAGCCCTCACAATTCTCTACAAAATGAGCCTAAAACCACAAAAAACAAATCACTTTCAAGCTCAATGCACACAACTGAAGTTTTGTTCAAATTATGCAAAAAACCAGCTTTAAAAAAACCTGATGGTCACTCTAATTTAAAGAGATAAATCAACAACAGAACAAGATGTCAGATCTGATTTGATAGATATATATATTTTTTAAATATAATTAAATTAAAAAAAGAACTCTGCTCAGAAGCAGCTCTTAAGAATTGAGAAAAAACTAAATAATTTATTAATAAGTAATGATTTAATGAATTAAGCTCAGCTGAAGATGCAGAGAGAATGAGATTTAATGAATTAAATATGAATAAGTGTAATGATGCAAGACATTTATTAAATAGTTAAACTGTTGTTGCAATATACTGTAATTAGAGTACAGCTGTTAAACTTATAAGATAAATTATTTATTGAACTTTTTGTTACAGTTAAGTTTCTGATTGTAGAGATATATACAGTGAAATAATTATGAAGTAACAACATTAAGATGTTAATTTTTGATTAATATACAAAAAATTAAATATTTAATTAGTTACAAATGAAAAAGCTTTAAATTCTGTGTTAAAACTACTCTGTGAAACTTTAAGAAGTATTATTTTTTATGTAGATTAACAGCAGAAAAGATATAAACAATGTAATTCTTATATAAAAAATTTGCATTGCTTTTAAAATCATTCTATTTACACTTATTATAAATAAGATTCACTGACTGCACACATTTAAGCAGCATAAATCTTAACTGCAAAAAGACAAAATTAAAGAAACTGTAATAGTCAGTCTTTTTACACAGATATTACAGCACAAGATTATTTAGAAGAGATTGATCATTAATTTTTAGTTATATAATATTTATTTTCATAATTATGACACATAGATTAGACAGTATTTCAACTATAAATAATAAGATTATATGCAGTCTATCTGTGAAAAGATGATGAAGTGCAGCATATATATAAATATACATTAAATTATGAACTACTCTAAGAAGAAAGTTTTATGTATAAATTGTGATTAGACTCACAAAATATGATAAAAGACAGTGTGTAAAATCTTTAAAAGCTTTTTTATTATTTATTAAAAGAAATGTGTAATCTTAACAGTCAGAATGACAGCAATCTGTAGTTGTTTTACAATTACAATATAATTGTCATTACAATTTAACAGATTTAAAGTTATTTAATTAAGAAAGTAAAAGCAATCTTTAAATATTGTGTCAATATTAATTAAATAAAGCTCTGATCACTTACAAAATATCTTAACAGCAGCATAAGATTTTACTTAAATTAAGCTCTTTATGTTAAAGTTTAGCAGCAGTGATTAGAAAAGTCATTTAATGCATAATGAAACATTAATAAATTTTATAAAAAAAGATACTGCATAATTAGAGTTCTCTTTATATTAAATATTTGAATTCTTTAATTTAACTGCAGTCTTGCAAACTATAATGCAACAAAACTTATTTTAAATGCAGTTAACTTAAATATTTATTAAATGCTGATTATAAAGAAACAGACTTTTAACAGATATACAATATTTATTTATTGCTCTCAAAGTTATACTTTAATAAATGATGTTAACTCAGCATTTAAGATATGCTTTATAGTCAGTAAGAAGATTTCAGTTTATATTTAATTATTTGTAACAGCACTGCACATATATCTTACAGATAAAAACATCATCATTATAAATATATATAATTTGCAAAGCAACAGATCACAAATTCAGACTTAATATATTATATAATAAATTATTTATAAAGTTAAAAAAATTATGTTTTTAAAAGATTTTAATGCTTATCATTTCTTCTGAGAGAGCTTAAATACTATTTATAAAACACAATTAAAATATCTTTGCACTATAACAATAATGAATGATCTCTCACTACTTACTTTAAGAAAACTGTCAATTTGAAAAAAAGATAATTAATAAAGTGTCATTGATTTTATATTTATCTTAATAGCAATTAAGAAATTAATTTAATTCTGTAATTCAATAAATTACTGAGCAATCATTTAAGATTACATCTTAATAAATATTTAAATTGCAATATTAATAAAGAAGTTAGCATTAAGCAAGCACTACATACTGAAAAGACTTAATAAGAAGAGATTTAAACAGTATTTATATTAGAAAAAATAAATATATATATTATGTCTGTTTACAGCTCTGCAACAAATCATTTATAAAAATTTAAAGAAACATTACTTAAAGATTTATTTATATATATAAGCAAATTCTTAATAGTCATTAAGAATCTTAAAACTTCTTGTAAATGCAAAATGTATAAGATAATGATATAATGACACTGAGATGAATCATAACAAAACATTTTATTAATTTTTTAAAGATTTACTTAAAAAGAAATTATAACATATAAGATATGTAGATTAATAACAATTTATTAAACAGTCAATCTCAGCTTTAAATAATCTTTATAAAAAGAATTTATAAAGACTGTTATGATAAAACAAGCTTTATATAAATAAATTATAAACATTATTTTACATTTTACTCTTGTAAAGATCAGATCAAAATAACATAAATAATGATAATTTTATTAAAGTATAAATTCTGACAAAGAAGTTCTTCTTAAAAGAGAAGTAAGCAGATCTCAAAGATATTAATAATGAGTTATTTGCATTTTTTATATTTAATATTTTTTTAACAGTTTATTGTAAAGCAGATTAAGCAGACAATTTATAGACTGTTAAATGATAAAGTTTTAAAATTAAACAATATTTTAAATGAAGTTCTTAAGATTGTAATTCTCTTCATTAAGAAGAATTTTGCACAAATAATCAATAGATACTTTATTAATAAACTGATGTTTAAGAGCTTCTGAGAATTCATTATAATTATTTTATAAAAGAATAAAAAAATAAACTATTTGCTGTCAAGCAGCTATTATTTCATTGCACTGAAAAACACAATTATAAAGCTGCTGAAAAAGCTGATTACAGAGTGAATTATTAAGATAATAAAGATATATAATTTTCTTTTATGAAATTAGATAAAAATTAGAAAAAAAAATCTACTTTTATTGCTTTAAAGCTGCTTACATTCTATATCAACACTGTGTAAAAGACAAAGTTAAAGTACATAATCTTAATATTTAATCTTAATCTCAATGAAATATTTAACAATATCTTATATAAGAAATTACTACACATTATGCAATCTGTAAAGTTCTTATTATAAGTTATTTATATTATAAAATGTTTTCTGATTAAATGCTGCACAAAAATAGTCTTCTCAGAATTTAAAAACAACTAAATATTTATAAAAATGTTTAAAGAACAAGATGATGATGTTTAACTTTATAAATAATATAAATTTAATTATATAAAAAATCTCAGCACATATAAACTGCTACAGACTGAAGTCAGTTTACAGTTAATGCATTGTATAAGTAAAGAGACATGAAATAAGATTTGTATTAAATAAATATAAGTTAATTTATTTTATAAGATGTTATAGAGATCTCAATGAGAATTTAATGAGTACAGTACATTTTAGTGATTAGATGATCTTAATAAAGATAATATTGCAGATATTGAGTGTTTAAATTGATATAAGGTTAAGTTGAAGAGAATATGTACAATAGTTAGCTTAAAAAATATTATGACATTTAAAGCTCTTTTATATATTATATTATTTATATAAACTTCATTTATAAAGCAATTCTGACTACTTTACACAGCAATGATTCAATCAATCATGCTATATAAGTTGTAGATGTAAAGTCTGCAAGATAATAATGCTTCATTAATTATTTTATTTATTAAATCACTGAAGTGCTTACAGAACTGTTGTCTAAGAAAAATAATAGAAATTTATAAAAAAACATTTATAACTATTTTAAAGCAGAAATTCAATGTTCAGTCTTTGAATCTGTACATAAAACATAAAATAATGCAAAGATTTCTTAAAATAGTTAATAATTCAGTCTCTATAAGAATTAAATAAATAATCAACATAATTTAAACAGCACTTTAAGTCTCTGTTAATAGAATGCTGAGAAGATGTAGATGTGACACAGTCTTTATAATTAGATCACTGACAACAGTGAAGAATTTATAGTAAAGAGTAATGACATAAATAAAGAAGCAGAGACAGCTTTAAATACAATTAAGAAGATAGTAAATAAACTTACAGAAAGTATTAATTAAATAAATAAATTTGAAGTGAAAACAAAGATGAATCTGCAAGTCAGTAAGATAAAAAGCAATTATATAAAAGTTAAACTGAACTTAATCAATTCATCAGCTTTATAAGAATCTTTATAAGTACAAAGTGACAGCACTATTTCTACTTTATATAAAGATACTAAATCTTAATGTCTGACTGATCTCTATAAAAAGCCTCAGAGATCAATAAGTAATGTTTATGTAATTAATTAATATAAATTGTATAGTATGTACTTCTTTTTTATTTAAATTACATCAACTTCTGTACTCACTACTTTTAGAGAACTAAAATCACAAATCTTTATAAAACTCTTTTTACAGCAGTCAGTACTTATTAGACAGCTTAATGACTGATTATAAGCAATTTATTCAGTTATCTTAATCTTGTGCAGCAGATTATTTAAAAAAACATCTTAAAATATGAAAATCTTATATATTTAAGTAATTACAAGATAATTTAATGAACTGAGATAGATTCAATGAATTAAGAGAGATCATTTGTTGTTTAGTGAAAGTAAATATTTAAGAGACAGACACAATACAGATTCATTAGTATACAAAAAAAGATAATAATAATTAATTAATATCTTGCTAAGATAGTGTCTGTAAGATAGAATTAAGGTTTTTTTAGTTAAGTTTTTTTGTTATAAAGATGCTTTGCTCTCATAGATCTAGATAGAAACTGAATAGAAATAGACTGAGTGTAGAGTTGAGTCAGGTTGAAAAAAAGTGCACTTAATCTGAATCTGCACTAGAATTCAGGTTGAATCAAGTTGAGTTCATGTACAGATTAACTCTATTTACAACCTGTGTGAGTATCTGCACATAAGTAAGGCTAGCCATTATGGGTAAGGTCAGGGCTAGAGCTCAAAAATGTGAAAGCTTATTGATATATTAGTTATAATAAATTACATCTTAACTAGTCATATAGGGATAAATTACATGGTCGCAAGATAT
>JAABUJ010003115.1_pt1 | contig 19137 bp, 21 predicted proteins | sample 5559131 | NCBI WGS metagenome assembly JAABUJ01 (sample SAMN10711875, study PRJNA513366) | rock metagenome | isolation source: Antarctica rocks | place: Antarctica: Victoria Land, Mt New Zealand nord | collected 2016-01-07 | reverse complement strand
ACCGTCTCCTGAGCGGGCACTGTTCTCGTATCGCGCAGGGAGGGCGACGCCGGCGTCACCGCGGCCGCGTCCTTGAAGACGATGCCGTAGGTGTTGGCGAGCTGCCCCCGGTGGGGGTCGGCGTTGTGCCGCTTGCGGATGAGGCCGGCCGCGATCAGGCGGTCGAGGGCGCGCACGACGGTGGACTTGGCCAGGCCGGTCCCGTGGTCGAGATGCCGGGCCGGTTTGATGACCGTGCCGTCGGCGTCGCGGACCTCAGTGGTGACGATGCCGTGGCAGATCTGGTCGAGGCTAATCTGGTCGCTGTGGCGCTTGAAGCCGAAGGTACGGCGCGACACGTACATGAGCACCGTGAACGCGGAGGGGCCGAGCGGGGCCATGACCTCGTCGAAATAGGCGTCGGGGATCTGCGTGCCGTTGAGCGTCTCGACGCCTCCAAAGATCCACCCCTCTGCCGGGGCCGTGTCCGTCATGACCAGCGCCGGGGCCGTATCCAGCATGACCATGCTCATCGCGCACCTCCTCGTGCCCCAAAGCGGAGGAACTGCGCGCGCCAGTAACGGTATTCGGCCAGTTCCCGCGGGGTAGCCGTAGCGAAGGCCTCACGGTGGGCATGGTCTGGTCGGCGGGACGCGCGCTGGGAACGGCCGTTCAGGATGTCGCGCGCGCCCGTGATCGCCCGTTGCAGGGCGTCATCATGGTCCAGGGCGGCAACGACGCGTGCGCGGCTGTTGAGGGTCGTGGTGTGGTCGGCGCGGCCCAGGGCCTGGGCGACAGCCCTATTGGTCAGGTGGTAGTCCTCGGCGAGCAGGTAGGCGCAGAGGTGCCGCGCGTGGGCGACGTGGGTCGCGCGGCTCGGGCTAAGGATTGCATCGGGAGTCACATCGGCGACGGGGTGGGCGTCGTTATAGGCGCGGGCCACCGCGTCGATGAGGGACCGCGTATCGACCGTCCCGGTGCGTGTCCACACGGGAGCGGGGTTATCCCGTTGACAGGCGCGCGCGTCCGCGCTATCCTGTCGAGAGAGCATGGGTGTGCTTTGAAGCATAAACGCCTCCTATGCAGGTCCGCAACCCGGTTCGGAGCTGGTAACTCCTCGGGGCTACGGCCTCCGTCTTGGTGGCTCTGGTGGGTCCTTGGTCGGGATTGACACCAGCGCCGGTCATATTGAAAACAGTCCAGGCATGCAAGAGGCTCATCGGTTCGTACCCGGTGGGCCTCTTGCATTGTGGCCACTACGGCCATAGGTTTGTGCTACATGGCAGACTCCTTCATGATGAGCATTGTAGCCCACGCCCGCCCCCCGCGTAAAGGCGGCGCGCGGAGGCACACCTCGATCCCTGGCGACAATCGCTATTCGGCGCGTTACATGTGCGGTCATGGTAGCCCCGTCCAATCGTAGGCCGTGCCATGCTTCACCGGCGCCGTCGGCAGCCGGGGTGGACCGAATGCCGCTGTCGACGCCGTCAATGGTGTGGATGTCGCCGGGGCTGGCGCGGGGGGTGGGGCTGCGGTTGCCGTCGCCGCAGGTGTCTTCGCCGTCACGCGCACCGGCGCCCACGGCCCCGTCGGCGTCGCTCCTCGCGCCGCGTCAGGCACGACCACGACCTGTGCGCCCTTGGGCGCGGGTGTCTGTGCGGGTGCGACGGCTGCCAGCGCGGGTTGGGACGGCACGGGGACTTCGACGCATGCGACGGGAGCCGGGCGTGTCATGAGGCGGCGCATGGCGCGGACGGACCACATCGGCCGCGTGCGCAAGTCCATCGGCCGCGCCTCGCGGGCGATAGCGACGACGCGCCGCCGTGACGAGGCCGCCAGGTCGTCGGGGAACAGGAGGGGCACGCCCGCCTCGCTCGCCGAGCGACTGTCGCGCTCGGGCCGTCGCCCGAACAGACCACCCGGCGCGGCCGAGTCGCCCTCCCCACGGGCCAGCACCGTGTGGTGGCCCAGCGCGTCGCTGGTCCACTTGGCGTCGTCGCCGCGCGTCCCGCCCAGCCAAGCTAGCACGTTGCACGAGTCGATAATGGCTTTGGCCCCCAACTCCCCGTAGTCGTCCACGAGTTGCGAGAACGACTGGAAGCTGATGACGCGGGAGATGCGCGGCTGCCGGCAGATGTTGAACCATTTGGGCGCGTGGGGGATCGCCCCCATCGTGCCGAACTCGTCCAGCAGCATCCGCACCTCGCGCGCTAGCTCGCCGTTGGGCAGCGTGCGCGCCCGATCCAGCAGCACGGTGAACATTGTGGTGAAGATCGCCGCGACGAGCGGGCGCAGCGTGTCGTCCCCCGCCGGGATCACGATGTAGAGCGCGACTGGACGCCGGCCCACGCGCCCGAGGCGGTCGAGGTCGAGCGTGCCCTGGCCGCCGACAACGGCCTTGATGGCGGGGTCAGCGAGCGCGGAGAGGCGCGGAGCCAATCCCGAGGGAATGGAGGAGCGCAGGTCGCGGTGCTCGGCGATCAGGCCGAGGAACTGCGCCGCCGGTCCCGTTTCCGCCCCCGATGGCCCCTTCTTGAGCGCCTTCTCGATGGCCTCCACGTTCGGCTGCAGCAGCAGGGCCAATAGGTCGTCGAGGGTGCCGGAGGGGCGGCCAGCCACAGTGGCGACAGCGTGGACGTGCATGACACCCGCCGCCATGAGCAGCAAGACGGCCTGCTCGAAGTAGGGCTGGGGCGGGGCGCTGTCGGCGGGCTTGGAGTTGTGCAGCCAGGCCCGCGCCCAGTCCTCGGCCTTGGCCGGCGTGCGCACCAGGGCGAGCGGCGCCCACGTCACACTGTTGGCTGGGTTCTGCATGTCCAGCCGGTACACGTCGTGCGTCCGACTCATCGCGGCGGCGGTCTGCGTCCACCCGTCGCCCTTGTTGTCGGTGATGATGTAGTCTACGGTCGGGTCGGGTTCCAGGAGTTGCGGCTTGAAGAAGGCGTTGCTCTTGCCCAGGCCAGTCGGCGCGTCGATAGCGACGCCTTCGAGCAGCAGCGCCGATGGCACGCCGACGGTCACGCGTTTAAGCCCGCGCCGCGCCGTGCCCAGCACCATGTCGCCGGGCCGTGCCCGTCGCCGCCGCAGTTCGTCCCAGGTCTGCCAACGCGCGCCGCCGTAGGTGTTAGCTCGCGTCGGGTCGAGGGCGCGCTTCCGCCGTCCGATCATGATGAAGGCGGCAAACAGGGTCAGGAGCGCCAGCACCCCCCCCAGTTCCAGGGGGAGCGCCGCGCGCACCGGTGCCCCGCTCGGGCTGTGCAGGTTTGTGTAGCGCCAGGCCGCGCCGTGGCGCATCCAGAACGCCCAGGGCGTCGTGTGGATCGTCGGGGCGAGGCCGTGGTAGCCGTGGCGTACCCACGCTTGCGTCGCGCGTACGGCAGCCACCCCATTGGCCGCCGGCCAGGTCACGGCATCGTAGGCCGTCTGATACCAGAGCGTCACCGCTGCGGCTGCGTGATGATAAAGGGCTGTGGCCTGGGCGGCGATCCACCGTGCGCCGGCGAGCGGCCCGAGCCAGAGGCCAAGCGCGATAAGCAGGCCAGCGATGAGACCGGACCACCCGCGCAGCACCCATAACAGGCGAGCGAGGACCCGACGGACGAGGCGGAGCAGGCTGATGCCCCCCGCGCGGGCGCAGGCGGGCAGGCGGCGGGCGAGATGGCCGGCGCGCGCCACCGTGCGGGCGTGAATAGGCGGGCTGGCAGGTGTGCTCACGATGCGTGCCTCCTGGCTCCTACAGGTCGAGGGCCGGCGTCAGGTCCCGGTCAAAGGTAACGGGGGCGGGATCGAGCGGCAGTTCGGTGCCCGCGAGGTCCGCGCCGTTGTACGCGATCGCGGCCTGGCGGGCCGTCGCCTCGTCAGGGTAGACGGTCCTCGTGGGGCCGTCGTCGGGGCCGTCGGCGACGCGCACTGGCTCCCAGCCGTTGGTGTCGCGCTCGATGGGGCCGGCGTCGTAGCGCCCAAGCGCGAAGCCACCCCCCGTCCCCTCGACTTCAAGCCAGGTGTCGCCCCTGGCGACGAGCGCCTCGATCTGCGCGTCATACAGCGCGGGATCGGTCGCGGCCGCCGCATCGGTTGCCCACGCCGCATCGTAAAAGTCGGCCGGGGTGATGATCTCAATGGCCCCTTGCGCGGGATGCGCCTCCTCATAGGCGGCGATCACCACCGGATCGGTGATCTCATAGAGCTGGCCGTCGCCCACGACGGGGCCGGTCTGCTCCCAGGCGTACACGGTCGGCGCGTCGTCGGCGGGGGGCAGCCGGTCGGGATCGAGCGCAACCGGCACCCGGTCCACCCATACCTCATACGGGGGGTCGATGCCCCGCGCCAGCGTGCCCTCAATCGTGGCGATTTCGGCCGTGTCGGTGATCGCCTGCCAACGAAAGTCGTCCGGGCCGAAGCCGTCTGGCTCGCGCGTGTAGTACATCACCTCCTGGTCGTTGCCAGGGTCCAACGGTGTGGTCTCGACCGCGAGCGCCGGCCCCTCGGGGCCGCTGACACGCGTCCAGTCGTAGGGAGCGATGTCCCTGTCGTCGCGGGCTGCGTTCGTCATCGTGCCTCAGCTCCTTTCACGCGTGTGTGCGGCGCCCGCGTCGCCGGAGGGCGCGTCGCCGCCCGGCAGGTGTCAAGCAATTCAGCCGCAGTCATCCCTTCCCGCGCACCCCAGGTGAGCAGGCGCTGCACCGGCTCCCAGGTCAGCGGGGCCACGAGGGTCCGCAGCGCGACAGGCGGCGTGGCGTCCGTGCGCGTCGTGGCCGTGTCGCGTTGCGTCGCCGTCGCCTCCCGCACGGAGAGCACAAAGCCCTGGCCGTCGACGGTGTAGGCGAGGCTGCCCCCTATCCTGTGGTCCATCATCCTATCCTCCCCTCCGGCACGGTCAGGCAGCGGTCCCGTCGCCCGTGAGCGCGCGGATCTCGGCCGCGCGCAGGTCCCCGCGCTCCCGCAAGAGGGCGTAGTGCGGGGGCAAGAGCGTCACGCCCATGACCTTCCCGTTGTGCGGCCACTGCGTCCGCTCGGCCGCGCCGGCGAGGAGCACATGGACGTGCGGCTCGCCGGTGTTGCGGTGAACGGCCGCCACCCACACAAGGCGCTGGCCCAATGCGTGGCCCAGGTCCATCAGGACAAGGCGCGTGCAGGTCTGTAGGTCGATCAGGCGCACCAGGCCGCCGCGCCGCCCCGGCGCGAGGATCAGGCGGTGAAACACCACCTTGGGGCCAATCGCGGCCATCAGGAGGGCGCGCGCGGTTGCGCGGTCGGCCACCTCGCCGTAGGCGTCGAACAGGGTCCGCTCCTCGCGCGCCTCGCCGGGGCGGAAGCTGCCTTTGAGGTGGTCCACCTGGTCCTCGATCTTCTGCGCGGCCCACGGCCCGGCGGGCACGTAGCGCCCCGCGACGTACATGCCCTGTGTCGGCGTCGTCATCAGGCCACCTGCTCCTCGGTCACGCGCCTGTACAGCCGCGCGACCTCGCCCGCCGCGCGCGCCGCCGTGGCGCGCTCCTCGGCCGCCGCTTCGAGCCGTTCGGCGACCTCCGCTCCGTAGTCGTTGTAAATGTGCGCGAACCCTTCCAGGCGGGCCAGCGTCGCCTCGTGGTGGATCGCCGCCAACTCCGCGCCGAACGGTTGCACGACGAGCGCGCGCAGCAACTCCTCCACCGTCCGGCCCACGGTCGCTGTGATAGCGGGGACCGCTTGCTCGCCCGCAGCCTGCGCCGAGGCGGCGACCGCGCCGCGCGCGATCAGGTCCTCAGCCGCCGCCGACTCGCTCAGGCCCCCGCGCGTGGCGTGGTCCTTGACCACCTGGATCATCTCGTCGGAGAAGTAGTACCCCGGTCGCTTCTTGCCGGCCGCGGCCCCCGCCTTCTCGCCCTTCTCGTCTGCCATGTGTCCGCTCCTTTCCTTTCTCCGTGTCCTCTCCCGAGCGGCGTGCTACGCCGCCTCAGCGCGGCGCAGCAACCCCGCGCCCGTCGTGACGACCATGGCGACCGCACCCGTCGCCCACCCCGCGCCGCCCGCCCCCAGCAGGAGCAACAGACCGCCCGTGGCCGCGCCCCACGTCACGCCGAACGACAGCGCGCCATGCCACGGGGCCGCGCCACGCGGCTGGTGTGGGGGCAGCGCGGCGAGCATCTGGCGGGCGTCCTCACCGCGCGGGGTGATGCGAACGTGCCGGCGGGGCGCGTGCGGGTTCACGGTCGGATCGGGCCGCTCCCCGGTCTCGACCACCAACCCATCGGCGAGCAGGCCGTCGAGGGCGCGGTAGGCCGTCCCGGTCCCGACGCGCACCGCACCGTTATGGGCGGCGCGCACGTCTATGATGAGGCCGTAGGCGTGGTGCTCCGCGCCGTCGGCGAGGGCGCACAGCACGTCGTACTGCCGCTGCTGGGCGGTGGTGCGGCAGGGCACGGGCAGCAGCCCCGGTGTGCGCAGGGCCTCCGCTCCCTGGGGCGTGATGCGGTAATACTCGCGCACCTCGTCACCCAGCGCCGGGTCGGGCCGCGCGGCGGCCTCCGCGACGAAGCCGTTCGTGAGCAGGCGGCGCAGAGTGAGATAGAGCCCGGTCGGGCCGAGGGGGGCCGCGCCAGGCAACCTCCCCACGGCGCGCAAGAGGGCGTAGCCGTGGTGCTCCTGGCCGTCGGCAAGCACGCGCAGCACGTCGTGTTGCCGGAGGGCGGGGCCGAGATCGGGCAGGGCGAGCGAGGTGGGCGGCGTCCCCGGATCGGGCGGGGCGAGCAGCGCGCGGCCGCGCGGGGTGATGCGGTAGTAGCGCCGGCGCTCATCCTCGCGCGCGGGGTCGGGCCGCCGGTCGGTCTGCACGATCAGGCCGTCGTCCAGCATGTGCCCGATGGCGCGATAGAGCGTGCCAGGGCCGAGGATCACCCGGCCGCTGGTGTGCTCCTCGACGGCCTCCATGATCGCGTAGCCGTGACGCTCCTCCCCGTCGGCGAGCGCCTGCAAGATGTCTCGATCGTGCTTCGTAGCAGCCATGGTTGGTCTCCTTCCCTTTCTTGCGTGTAGGAGTCCGGCCGGGACCCTCTATCCCGACCGGCACTCCTCTCTCGTTACTGCTGCGGCGTTTGCACGGGCCGCTCGAACACGTACAGCAGCCGCCCGGATGTCCCGAGCGACATCTTGGCGATGACCGGCGGCCCGACGAGCCGCCACCCTTGATGGCCCCACTTGGTGAGATCCGTTGGGGTGCAGTTGAACTCTTGGCGGTACTCCCACTTTTGCTGCGCGTCCACAACCATGGAGATGCGTGGGCGTTGCGGGTCGTTCTGGTTAGCGTTGACGGTCATCGGTCTTCCCCTTCTCTTTCTTCTCCAACGTGGCAGGTTCTAAGCGCCGCGCGAAGGCGCGGAAGAGGCGGCCTTGCCACGTCAATCCCCGGCGCGCGCTCTCCCGCTTGGCGTAGGACAGCAAGAGCCGCCCCAGGAGCTGGCCTTGCGGCGCGAGCGCGCCCGAGAGGGCCAGCATCACGACGGCCCCGACGAGGAGCAGGGCGTCGCGGGCGAGGCCCAGGAGAGGGTGCCCGACGGCGTGGACGGCCAGGACGGTCCCCGCAAGCACGAGGATCGCGGAGAGGCGGAGCACAAGCCCCAACGCCGGCGACATCTCGACGTGGCGCAACTCCTCCGTCGAGCGGCGCACCGTCTTGGGCACGGCCAGGATGTACACGCCCCGGCCTGTCGCGCGCGCCGCCCGCTTGATCCCGCTCGTCACGTTCATTCGATCAGCCCCCATTCTGCGTTAATGGGCGGGGCGATCGACGCGATCTCTGTAACGCTGGCGTTAGGCATCTCCGTCACTGAAGGCGCGGCCGCCGTCGCAACCCCCGCTACAGTGCCTTCGCCGCCCGCCGCGACGGCCGCGCCAGCGGCCCCCCCGGTGGCGGCCACCAGGCCCATGCGGGCGGCGGTCCCGAGCATCGGCACGTTGCCGATGCCCAGGGCGCGCGAGGCCCCGCCGCCGAGCAGCGCGTCGCCCAGGCGGGGGGCGCCGTAGAGCACGAGCGCGCCGGCCAGGGCCAGGGCCAGCGATTGCAGGCCGTCGCTCCCGAACGCGGCCACCATCGCCCGCACGGACACGAGCGCGACGGCGTAGCTCACCCCCCACAGCGTCAGGCTGAACCACAGCCGCGCCCACGCCGCCGCCACCGAACGGGTCAGGGGCGTGACCATGCAGATCGCGCCCACCGGGGCGGCCAGGTAGACCGCCGCGCCGTAGATGGTCCCGATGGTGCGCGTGATGGCGATGAGCACCAGCAGGATGAAGAACACGGCCACGAAGCCGGCGACGACGAGCAGGAAGAGCGGGTCGCCGGTGAGGACCGAGAGCAGGGCGGTGTCCACGAGGTGGGCCGCGAGCGCGCCGATGGCGGCCCCGCCCTGGTTGTTCGGGTCGGCCAGGATCAGCCCGGAGGCGGCGTTGACCGCGACGATGTAGAGATGCAACAGCCAGGGGAGCGCCGTGGTGACGGCCAGGCCCAGGCCCCCCTCGACCAGCTGCGTGGCCGCCTCTCCGGCCGACCCCAGGCCCAGCCGCCGCGCGTACCAACTGAGCGCCCCGGCGAGGAACAAGACCCCGAACAGGTCGCGCGCGAGCTGCTGCATCGTCGTGAAGGCGGGTTGGAGCGGGGCGATCTGTGTGTAGTCCTGCTGCGTGGTCAGGTCCTTGGCGACGAGGGTGCCGACCGCGTTGGCCCCGGCGGTGGCCCCATCGTGCAGCCAGGCGCCGATCCAGCCGGCCGGGTCGAAGCAGAACGGCGCGCTGAAGGGGATCGGAATCTGGAACCAGCCGGTACACGCGGGCGGGGGCGGGTCCACCGTGAACGACGCGGACGTGGAGAGCGCGGGGCCGGTCCCCCACGCGTAGATGCGGTGCGTGCCGACGCCGGGCGTGGGATCGACACCCAGGATGAGGTCGGCGCTGGTGTCCCCGTTGTCGTCGGCGACGCTCCCATGCGCGAAAATCGCGGCCCCCCCCGCGCGGTCCCAGGAGAACGTGATGGTCTGGCCGGGCGCGACGCCAGACACGTCCACCGTGACCACCGTGCCGGTCACGGGCGCACTGTGCGTGGGCGTCAGCGTGACCTTAGGATGATACGTCTGGGCGATGGTGAAGAACGCGGAGGCCGAGGTGTGGGCGGGTCCGACGGCGCGCACCTCGTGCGGCCCCAGCGCGGCGGCTCCTCCCGTGGCGGGCGCCCGCGTGTCGATATGCACGTAGCTGTCCGTGCTCGTGCCGCGCACCAGATAGGTCCCGTCCCAGTAGAGCGTGACCTGCCCATCGGGGAAGTCGGCGCCGACGACGACGAGGGGGCTGTCGGGCATGCCCTGGCTCGCCGAGAGCGCGAGCGTGGGGTGGTGCGTCGCGGTCGGGGCCGGCGCTGGCGTGTACGTCGGGTACGGCGTCTGCGTCGCCACGGGCGTCTGCGTGGGCGTGGGGGCCGAAGCGGCGCGGGCGCCCACCGCCGTCGCGCTCAGGCTCAGGGCGAGCAGCACGAGCACGGCCAGGGCCGCGCGGGGACGGGCTACTCGGCGCATGGGGCCTCCCCCGGTCGTGGCTGCTGCCCCCGTGGGGCGGGGCGTGGTGTGTCCGCGACGCACGGATCGCGTCGCAGGGTCGTGGCGTCCATGGCCGCGATGAGGGTCAGTAAACGGCGCTTCTCCCCCAGGGCCGCGTGTCGTCCGTGGTCCGTCAGCCGATAGTAGCGGCGGCGTGTGTCGCCGCCCCGTACGGGGCACCCGTCGATCTCCGCACGGTCGATCTCCTCGATCAGGCCGTCCGTGCGCAGCCGGTCGAGCACGCGATAGAGCGTGCCCGGCGCGAGGGCCACGTCCCGGACGCCGCGCGCGACGACGTAGTGCATGATGGCGTAGCCGTGGCACGGCCCGTCACCGAGGGCGACCAGGACGTGGAGCGCCGTCGGGGTCAACGGCGACGCCGCCGGTCGACCGTCCGCCTGGGCGTCACCTACCGCGCGGCGATCCATGGCGCACCTCCTGTCCCGGCTGTCGCGGTGTCTCGCTCATCGATGTCGTCGCTGGCAGCGGCGCCGGGCGGGAGGGCCTGGCGCGCGGCGTCGACCTCCGCGGGGGTGGCGCCCTCGGCGAGCAGGCACACCGCCTGGTACACCTCCTCGCCGGTCGGGTGCTCCGGGTCGGCGGCGACGGCACGGACCATGCGCGCGCGGTACTCCTTGTCATCGGGGTCGGAGGCGAACAGCCACGCCTCCTCCGGCGAAGAGGGCACGTTGACCACCCCGCGCACCGGGCGGCTGGCCGTTTTCGTCGTCCTGATCATGAACATTTGGGCGTACTCCAATCGCTTCTTGTCGGCGGCCTCCTTCCCGGCCAGCGTGCCAATCCGCGCGGCCTCGCCGTCGGTCAGGCGCAGCTTGCCCGCGATCCACTGCCGTGGATCGACGCCGCTCTCGTCGTTGGTGTCGTGCATGTTGAAGATGAAGTGCAAGCTGGTCTGGTCGAAGTAGGCGGCGGCCGCCCTATTACTGGTGAGGTCCGACAGCTTCTGCGAGACGAACATAGGGACCATGCCGGAGTGCCGGCCGGTGCGCCCGATGCCCGCCACCCAATCCTGGCCGGCCTCGTGGCGGAGGATATTCCAGCCCTCGTCGATGGCGAGGAGATGCTGCACCGTGCCGCGTCCCGCGCGCCGGCCCCACGCCTGCGCCAGGGCGTCGCGGCGGTCGGCGATGTCGGTCATGGCGAACATGACGAAGGCGTAAATCGGCGTGTCCGGGCGCAGTTCCTTGGGGTCGATGTGGAACGCCAGCAGCCGGGTGTCGAAGCCGAACGACGTGGGGCGGTCCACGAGCGCGGCGTGCTCGCCGTCGCGCGCGTAGGGATACAGGTCGGCGGCCACGTCCTTGAACAGGCGCTTGTCCTCGTGGTCCTCCTGATGCGTGGCCTGCTCCTCCAGCCAGTCCACCAGGCGGCGCTCCGTGGGGGTCTCGCCGCGGCGACATGCCGTGTAGACCGCGCGGACGCCCTGGCCGACGACGGAGCGGATGCGGCCGGTGATGGGCCGGCCGCTCTCGGCCAGCAACACCTCGTGCGCGCGCACCACGAAGCGCACGCGGGCGGCCAACTCCTCCTCGGTCGCGCGGGGGCCATCCCAAATGTTGATCGCGGCGGTGCGCGGTCCGCCCAGCTGGATCGTCTGGCCGCCGGCGATGGCGCACAGGGTCTCGTAGCCGCCCACGGTATCGACCGCCGTAGCCCAACTGTTGCGCAGCAGGACGGGGAGCATGAACTTCTGCACGAAGAAGCTCTTGCCCTGGCCGCTCCCGCCGAACACGTCGATGAGGCGGTTCTTGAAGGCCCGATCGGCGATGTTGAGGTGGACGAGCGCGCCGTCGCCTTCGGCGCGGCCGATCAGCACGCCGCTGGCGGTGCCGGGCGAGCGCACGATGGCGGCCCAGGCGTTGCCCACCGTCTCGGCGTACATCTTGTAGGTCGTGTAGCGCGGCGCGTCGTTGCGGCCCAGCGGGCGCGTCGCGCGGAGCAACGGCCCCTGCACGCCGCGGGCGCGTGCGGCCCGCGCGTCCAACGCGCCCGCGCCCGTGCCGGTCAAGAGGCCCCATAGCGCGTCGGCGCGCACGGCGAGGCTGTCCTTGTCGGGGGCGAACACGGTCACGTAGATGCCCGCCCGGACCACGGCCAGGCCGCCCGCGCGCCTGGGCGCGCGCCTCGGCCCGCGCGTCGCCGATGTCCCCGTCGGCCTCGCGGCCCTGGGCGCCGGCGCCCACCACCAGGTCGCCCAGGGAGCGCCCGCGCTTCTTGGCGGTGGTGCGCTCCTTGTCCTGGTCGAGGCCGGTTACCTGGAGGGAGAGGCGCAGCGGAGCCGGGAAGGCGAGCAGCGGGGCGAGCCAGCCGGGGTGCGTGGGGTTGGCGGGGACGCGGACGTAGAACGTGCAGGCCCAGGAGCGCGCGCCCTGGCCCGGTGTGTACACGGCGTCGAGGGTCTCGCGCGCGGCGGGGTCGGCGAGCGGGTCGGGGAACGCCGCGACGAGCGCGCGCACGGCGGCGCCATCGAGGCGGCGGGCGGCGACGCCCAGGCGGTGCAGGGTGCGCTCAACCTCGCCCACGACGCGGGCCAGGGTGGTCCCCTGCGGCGCGCGGGCCGGGCCGGCGATCGCCAGCAGGAAGCGGTGCGTCGGGACGTACTCGCCGCTCAGGTAGTCCTCCCACCAGGCGCGCAGACGCCCCGCCAGGTCCCGGAGCGCGGGCGTGGGTGGGTCTACGTCGGCGAAGGCGCGCGCCACGGCGGTTTCGGCGGCGGTCGGCGTGGAGAGCACGGTGAACTGGATCGTGTAGAGGACCGGGGGCGTGAAGGCGCCGGCCACGCCGTCGGTGAACGCGTCGAGCAACTCGCCGGGCAGGCTGAACAGTTGCAGGCCGTCGAGTTCGAGCCAGATGCACGCGTCCTTGCCCTTCTCGGAGCGGGTCCCGTCGTCCGCGATCGTGACACGCTCCTGTGCGGCGCGCGCGGGATGCCCCGGTGTCTCCGCATGCGTGTCCGTGCGTGGCGCCTGGACCCCCCGGAACAGCGCCCACCGTGCGCGGCGCTCCGTGCGCGCCTGTGCCGCCCTACCCATGAGCCACCGCCTCCCCCGGCGTCCCCACGACGGCCCAGCGGGCGGCGCGGCGGCCGGCGCGGGTGCGGCCGTCCATGTCCACCTTGCGGACCACGCCGGCCTCGACCAGCTCGCGGCGGCGCGGGCGCGCGGCCGAGGGGTTCAGGCCGACGCACTCGGCGATCTCCTCATCGGTGACACAGGGATGGGCGGTCAGCCACGCCAGGAGTCGCGCGCGCTGGGTTTGTGCGACGGGCGTGGTCATGACCACCGGCGCGACGTAGGGCGCGCGGACCGGGCGGATCGCCGCGGCCATGGGCGGGGCCTCCGGGACGGGGGCGGCGCTCGTCGCCTCGACGACGAGGACCGGGCCGTTGACACGGGCCGCGCGCGGGCGGTGAACAAGCTGGGCGGCACGATAGGCCAGACGGCGCGGGAGGACCAGGGTCGTGCGCCACAGGTAGCCGGTGAACTGGCGCGCGTAGGGCTCGACGGTGCCGCTGCCGGCGAAGGTCACGACGAGGAGGGCCAGCAGCGCGGGGACGCCCACGATGAGCAGGAGGTGGAGCTGGCCGAGCCCTGACTGGCTGTAGGGGAGGCGACTCGTCACACTGATAAGTCCATAGGTGAGGAGCACGATCCCGGCAACGTAGATGGCCTGCCGGACGGTGAAGACGCCGGCGACGATCTTCACCGGGTCGTTGATGTAGAGCGCCGTCTGACTATGGCGCGCCATCGGTCCCCCTTTCGCTCGCGTGCGCGCCGGAGGGCCTCTGTCCTTGTAGGGCCTTGCTCAACGCAAACCCGTAGAGGACGAGGAGCGCGCCCGCGAACATCAGGCCGATATCACGACTGACGACGGTGAGCGCCAGGTAGCTGACGCCACCGCCGAGCAGGTAGGGGTACGTCACGCCAGACACAATGCCAACGAGGGCGGGGACACGGTGGGGCGTGGTAGCCGCGACGGGCGGTGCGGGACGGTTAGCGTGGGCCATAATACTGCTCCCGGCGATAGACGAGACACGGGCGAGGGGAGGGCGACACATCCCGGTGTCCGGGTAGCCGCTCCTCCCCAGCGCGATCGACAGACGACTACTTGATGTTGGCCTGGAGGTAGGAGGCCGCGCCGGTGGCCCCGAACATGAACACGCTGGCGAGGGTGGCCGTGATCCACGCGCCGGTGGCGCGCGGGTTGTGGAATGCCTGCATCGCGCCGGCGATGATGAAGGCGATGGCGGCGAAGGGGATCTTGATGGTGTTGGCGACATCGAGGAGGGCCTGGGCCAGCCCGGCGAAGGGATCGACGCCGGCCGCGAGGACCGGCTGGAAGGCGGCGATAACCGCGGGGTGCGTCAGGGCGAAGTGGGCGCTTGTGGCGACGGCGAGTGTCTCGTGCAGCATGATGATCTGTCCTCTGGTACGGAGCTTGCCCCGGTCAAGGACCGGGCCTGATGTTTGACGTGTCGAATGTCGGCCTGGGCGCGCGGCTAGCTATTGGACGTGGCGGCCGCGCGCTCGCTTGTGTGGGTTGTTATCCGGGCTGTGGTGATCTCTCCTGTATTGGGCTGTCCCGCTCCCATCATGAGGGAGCAGGCGTTCGCCTGTGCGGTGCTCGTGTATCTCGACGTGCCAGGCCCACAGGCGGACCATGTACGGGGTACCTCAAGGATGCTGTACCACCCCCCCCGTACGCGTGACGCGCCGCGCCAAGTCGTACGCGCTCTCCTCAATCAACCGTTCTATCGCTACCTCCTCCCCTCCCAATCTGGTTGCTAATGTTAACCGGGCATGTTATACGGTACATAGAGCTTCCTCTCGACGGAAGACACTATCGTCTCGAATCGACCCGTCACGGTTCTATGATTATCATAGCATTGTGATGAGCCGGTGTGTATACTTGTAACAAATCTAAGTGAAGGTGTCAAATGGCTAGTGGGGGTGATCGCATAGGCGCTCGCTTCGCCGGTCTTCTCAATCACCTCTTCGATACGCGTCGGCACCCGTCGGGACGCGAGTATTTGTTGCGCGAGATTAGCGAAAAATCAGGAGGGAAGCTCACCACGGCTTACATCAGCCTGTTGCGCAAGGGCGGTGTGGCTAACCCGCCGGTCGATCGCGTGCAGGCGCTCGCCGATGTGTTCGAGGTCGATGTGCGGTACTTCACAGGGCAGCAGGTCCCTGAGCGCGTTGGAGAGAGTAACACCGAGCGCGCCTTACGTCTCGCCCTCTCCGATCCTCTCATCCACGCGATGGTCCTGAGCGCTTCGCAGGTCGGTGACGCGGAAAAGGCCCTTTTTCTGCACATGTTAGACGAAGCCCGTACTCTCACTTATAAAAATGAAGAGGCGAAAACTTTCCCGCCGACGTTGCGCGAAGGGGAGAGGGAGGCGACATCGCGAGATGGCGAAACGACGGAGTAGCACAGCCCGGTAGCGAGGACGAGAGATGATCCCGGCTAAGAACGTTGAGGGCGTCGTCTTGAAGACGGTGGCCGATCTTAATCTGCCCCCCTCTGTAAAGCCTGAAATGTTTACCAAGGCGTACGCGACCAAGCAAAGGATAAGCGTCGAAATACAGACGTTTGACTTGGAGGACTACGACGTCGACGGGTGGTGCGTACGACTCGGCGATCACAATTATGTCATCTACTACCGCACGAATCAGGGACATCTAACCTTTAGTAAGCGCTGGCGTCGGGAGTGGGTCAAATGGCATGAGATCGGGCATATCGTGCTCGGTCACTTAACCAAGGTGGGGGATACTAGTGTGTCGTTCGACCCCGAGATCCCCCAGGAGCAGGCAGCTAATGAGTTCGCCGATGCTATGATCGCCTATACGCGCGGGACATTGCGCCGCACCGAGTATGATGAGGACCACATGATGTTCCAGCACGCGATGGGCTGGTAGAAAGTGCTGGGATATAATGTTGTGGCCCCTGATGGTCTTATCGCTCGTCGTGGGCGGCCTGGCGACATACTGGCCGCTGCGCCATGGTCCGACACGCATCGCCCTCTACAACGCACTCGGTAATCTGCTCGTCGTCCTCTTCGGGACGCTATCGGCTAACGTGGTCATTGAGCATATCGTGGATCGACGGGTCGGCGTACCCGGCTTCACGCGCTTGATCTACCAGTCCATCATCATTGCGGCCCTCCTCTCGTTCTTCGCTGTAACCGCTGAAACGATACACGATTGGTCTCGGTGGCGCCGAACGCTTGCCTCCGCGGTCGCCCTGCTTCTCGTCGCTAATGGGGCGTGGTGGGTTGGCAGGGCGCTCGTCGGACCCGCCTGGGCGCACCTCTGCTACAACGGCTTCGGAGCTAGCCCCTGGCCCCTGCTGGTTATGAACCTCGGCATCAGTGCATCGTTTCTCGTCGTCGCCGGCCGCTTGGTTTCCGAGCATATCCGTTTCCTGCGCGATCCGGGCCGGCGAGTCGATCGCGGGCTCATTGCATGGGTGCTCGTGGTGTGGAGTGTGACTGCGTTGCAACCGATAGTTATAGCTGGTCAGACGCTCATTTCGTTGGGTGGTGGAAACCCGACGACGCTCATGCCGACCCTCGATAATCTGGCGGGCCTCAGTCTTTTCCTCGCACTTGGGCTTGTGTTGCACGGACCCCTGCGTTCGCTGTTGGCGTGGGTGCGGTACGCGCTCTACTTGCTATTTGAGCCAGGACAAAAATGGATCTTGCGTAACCTACATGGCGCCTATACTCTCGCACACCGTGAACGGGCGTACGTGGAAGGCGTGCGTGACTCCCCCTGGCGGCGGAAGATCACTCTTCAGGATATGGGACCGCAAGCGCGCATGACCCTTGTGCAGGATCAGCGGTCCATCGTCGTTTCGCTCCTCAACAGGGCAGGTCCGGCCATGAGGCCGATTCGTCGCTGCCATACGCGCGTCGCTTGTGTGTTGGGAGGCAAGTTAGTGCAGGTAGAGCGCAAACAGAGCCAAGCCTATGTGCGATACGCCGGCGAGCGCGAACACCTGTGGCCCTTCGCCAACTCAGCTATCCTCTGCGAGGTTGCCTCGTTACCCCTTTGTGAGGGTTGGCCCGCCCACGCAATACGTTCCATCGGGGAGGCAGCGGTTCTGCTCACCACCGATTCCGATAACGCTCTGTCGCCGCCCGCTGATGAGCGCGCGGCGATGGATGACGATGCCGACGACAGCGAGGCGGTGCGCCGGCGTGAGATGGAAGAGAGTATCGTTGTCAGCGATGGGTACAGGATTGCTATGATCGTGGCCGGTCCGCATTTCTATCCCGATCTGAGTCGACAATGGGAGGGGCCGGGCTGGCGGCGGGAGGCCGCGATCGTGCTCACGGAGATACTTGCGCGGCACGAAACCGTCACGCAGGAGCGGCACGATTGGCAGCAGGGGATAGCCTCAGCCTAACACCGAACACATTATGTTAGGTATCATGGAAGTATGAAAGTAAAGTTTTCCCCTCTCATCCCCATTGTTTTTATCGTGGCGTTGGGTGTTGGGGCGTCAGTAACGGCGCACGCGCGCGACGCGACCCAGCCTCCGCAGGTCTACACGGCGACGGCCGTCGTCCACGGCCTCCAGCACAATCCTGGCGCATGGGCAGGCCGCACCGTCCTTGTCCGGGGCGATCTCCATCTCGCGGGAGGGGTCACGCCCATCTCCATGCCCCTTGTGGTCATGACGGCCCCTCCACTACCCCATGTCTCTATCGGGCCTTTCGACCTCACACGGTTCCTCCAAGAGCTAGACAAACGGGGGACGCAGGGCCAGGACGATGGACTATTGTTAACACAGGCACAGGGTTCACACCAGCGCCTGGACTTCGCGCACACAAGGACATATCGGCTGCGCCTGTCGTTCACGCGGGTCGGGACGTACCGTCATGTCCCCAGTGGGGAGATCGTGTAGCGATGCACACTCGTTTAGCCCACATTGGCGCGGGCTTTGCCCTTGTCGCCATGGTTACGGTCAGCACAGTGGAAGCATCGGCTCGAACTACTCCCTCCCGTGTGGGGGTGCACGTCACGCCTTCTTCGACGGCGACGCCTCCCACTCCCGCGCTTCCTCGGGGTCTCGATCGCTCCATCCACCTGCCGGCCGACGCGGCCGCGCACACGCGGGAAAACCGCGAGTGGTGGTACGTCGTGGGGCATCTGTCCGACAGCGCGGGGCATACGTATGGCTTCGAGACTACCATCGCCAAAGTTGGCGGCATTCAGCACCTCATCCCCGGATCGCCGTATGATACCGACTATCACACGGACGTTTCCGTAACTGACGATCACACCGGGCGCTTCTATCAGCAGATGTCTTTCATGGGACCGAACGACGCTAGGCTCTCGACGCGCACGCTCGATGCCCACGCCGGCACGGCGCGCATGACCACGATCGGGGACCCGCGTAAGCTGACGTATCGTGTCCAGGGCTCCGCGCCCGGCGTGTCCAGCGATCTCGTCGTCAGCTCAACGCGGCCGGCTCTTCTCGTTGGCGGAGGCTTGATCCCCTGGGGTGACGGGTACACGTATTACTACACGCTCACGTCCCTGCGCACGCAGGGCACGCTCACTATCGGTGGCCGACGCATCCCTGTCCATGGTATCTCCTGGATGGATCACCAGTGGGGTAAGTGGGCGTCCGTCGATGTGCGGCCCGCCGGTGTGACAAATTGGGAGTGGATGGGGATGCAGCTCTCTGATGGAACCGGCATCAACATGGCCGTGCAGAACACGATACACGGCGCGTTCGGTGGGGCATCGGCGCTACTCCCCAATGGTCGACAAGTTCCCGTCATTAAGGATGTCAGCATAACGCCGCTTGGCCAGTGGCGTAGCCCGACCACGCACACTGTCTATCCCTCAGGATGGCATGTGCGTGTGCCGAGTCTGAAGCTCGACGTGGTCGTGCGCCCGACGGTGAAGGATCAAGAGCTCGTTGATAGCTGGTCGGTGATGGGCTATCGCACGGCATACTACGAGGGCAACTGCACTGTGAGCGGTACACACGCTGGCCGTCACATTAGCGGAGCGACGTACACCGAGTTGATTGGGTACGGCGTGCCGTCGCAACAACAGGGTTAGGGGACTGGTACGGCTGATAGCGGGCAGGGACATCTGTGCGGAAAGTTCATGTGGCTTGCCCATTGTCCTGTTCCTCGTGTGGTCGACTCTAATCGGCGCGGGCCTGCTCTCCGCGACGCTACAGCAGGGGGTTACGCCCGTCGATTACCAGGCGTATCAGCGCGCGGCGGCGGCCCTGGCGCACGGGGCGACCCCCTACCAGACGCCGGCGCAAAGTTTGGCTATCTGGCGCTCCTACCATCACCTTAAGGTGCGCCTCCGTACTGCCCACGCGCGCGGCACTCCCAGGCGCGCGCGTGGCGGCGGTCTGCTCGCGCGCACGCAGCCTGGCCCCTATTTGTATCTGCCTACGCTGGCGTTGCTTATGTGCTCTACCTTTGCAGTTTTTAGGAGGGATTGAGGCATGGCGCTCCATCTGGTACCAAGAGGTTGCACAAACCGCCTTGTCGCCAGGAGAAATGCCATGCCTATCCCGATTGTATGCCTTGACGCCC
>JAABUJ010003114.1_pt1 | contig 19140 bp, 21 predicted proteins | sample 5559131 | NCBI WGS metagenome assembly JAABUJ01 (sample SAMN10711875, study PRJNA513366) | rock metagenome | isolation source: Antarctica rocks | place: Antarctica: Victoria Land, Mt New Zealand nord | collected 2016-01-07 | reverse complement strand
CAAAGGGTCGGCCAGACCTGGACTCGGCTGAAACGCTCGTTTCAGAGAGTACAAGCGCAAAAGCCGCTCTCAGATTTCCCCCTGTGACAGCAATGTTGGGTTTCGACATAAAAGAAGTTATGGGTGGCTCAAGGAAAACTGCGCCCAGCTATGCTTCATCGCTCACCATCGGCGAGTGAAGTGAGAATCTGGTATGCAGCGGTTACCCTTGCATCGATTGGGTAGTTCTTATTGGCAAGGATGACGATCCCCAGCCGCTTCTCCGAAATGAATGCTACATACGATCCAAAACCGTTGGTTGAGCCGGTTTTATTGATCCAGACATTTCTCCGAGGCTGCTGTGGCGGTTTTATTTCAGTAACCGGCGTCGCATTGAAAATCATTGCCGGCGAGTTCCCTTCCAGTAGCGTCTTCAACGCGACTGGATACGGATATTGTTCCCATATTAGGTCCTGAGTCATCGGCCCCGCCGTGAAGTAGCCGGTGTGTGTATCCGTGATCGCTCGCTGGAGCTTCCCGTCCAGTTTGAGCAGATTCATATTGGCTTGCATGAAGCGGATCATGTCGACGGCCGTCGTTTTGATGCCGTAGGCTTCGGCGGATAAGACCCCAGGGGCCATTCGGATCGGCGCACCGTCTTTTGTATAGCCTTCCGCGTAGTCTGGCATTTTGGCGGCCGGAACGTTGATGTAACTGCTTTTCATGCCGAGTGCGGGAAACATCTGCCGTTCCATCAACCCGGTGAAATCCTGACCCATGCTCTTTGCCGTTATCAGGCCGAGCATCCCAATGCTTGGATTGGCGTAAGTCCGATAGGTTCCCGGCGCGTAGGTGGGGTGCCAGACCTTGAGATACTGCATTAGCTGATCGCTGTTGCGGATGTTATCCGGCACCTGCAATGGGAGCCCTCCCGGAGTGTGCGTGCCCAGATTCAGTAGAGTCACGTCGCCGAACTTGGTATCCCGCAAGAACGGCAGATACCTGCTCGTCCTGTCCGACAGAGAAAGGTGACCGCTCACCTGCGTATAGGACGCCAGCGTCGCCGTCAGTGTCTTGCTGACGGAACCGAGTTCGAACAGTGTGTCGCGCGTGACCGGCTTTTCCGTTTGCGTCGGCGCCACTCCATAGTTGAACACGTAGGGCTTTCCGCCAGCGATGATGCCAACGGCCATGCCGGGAATGCTGTACTTCGCCATTACAGGCTGTATCGCCGCGTCCACCGCACTCTTGATCCTGTCATCGGCCGCGTGGCTGACCGTTGTGGTCGCGAATATGGCAAAGAAAGCTGTAGCCACGAGACTTAAGGGTCTGAACTTCATTTCCTGGGATTTCCTCCAATTTTGCTATGCTTCCATTATCCGGGGCAGATGGGAGTTACAGGCCGAGTCCCAATCCATAGCCGTGTTCGTGCTTCGGCGCGATCTCCTGTTGCGGCGGCTGGATGGTCTGCTCCTGCTTGTGCTGCGGGGTGTGGGCGCTCTCGCGAGAAACCTCATGGCCCAGCGCGGCGGGCAGCTTCTCGCGGTCGTTGGTGAAGAGCTGCGCATCGTGCGCCCCGCGCGAGACTGCGACATAGGCCATGCGGTTGTTGAGCAGGTCCTTCGCGCCCAGCTCAGTGTCTACGTGGATTAGCACACGCTCGGCGGTCTGCCCCTGGCTGGAGTGGCTGGTCACGGCATAGCCATGATCGAGATGCGGATGCCTGGCTGGGTCGAGTTGCACGGAGCGGCCACCGTCCATGCACAGCGATATGCGGCCTTCGGCGATGTTCTCGACGGTGCCCAGCTCGCGGTTCGCAACCTTCAAGTCGTTCGCGGGCGCGGTGAACTGGATGCGGTCGCCCACGGAGAAGCTACGCGGCTCCTCGCGGTAGACCGAGACTCCCTGCTGGCGGTGCGGGTCGTAGGTGACAAGACGTGGAGTCCGCTCGGTTCCGTCGTTCAGCGCCACCGTGATCCGATTGTGCGGAGCGTCGATGCCGACCACGCGGGCGTATTCGCCTTTGCCGATGCCGGTCTCCTTCGACGCCCGGCTGTAGCGCAGCACATCATTCACCTCGTACCGCTCGGCCCAGGTGCGGGCCGCTCCGGTGAGGTCCTGGCGCGGCACCAGCGTTTCGACGCGATGCTCCTCCCTGCCGACAACGCCACGCCCTTGCAGCTCGGCATGGATGCGCCGATTGATCTCCGCGCGGGAGCGGTTGTCGGGCGAGACGACCAGCGTATTCTCGGGCGACTTCGCATACTCCTTTGCGATGGCGTCGATCCGTTCCTCGCGGCCACGGAACTCATGCACCCGGCCCTGGCTGTCGAGGTTTTTGACCGCAGCTCCAACCTCGCCACGCGCGAGCTGCTCGACCACCTGCCGCAGCTCCGGATCTTTCTGGCGCACGATCTGATCGAGCGAGATGGTCTTCATCCCGGCTTCCTGCAACTGCGCAAAGGGCTTTCCGGCCTCAACCGCCTCATGCTGCCGCCGGTCGCCTACCAGCAACACCCGGTCGTTCGGGTGCAGACGCGTCACAAACTCGTGCATCTGCCTGGTGGACGCGAGGGAGGACTCATCGAGCACATAGAGCCGCTTCTCTCCGGTGTCCGGGCCTTGCCGTCGCGCCAAGTGCATCTGCAACGTTGAAGTCTCAATGCCGGCCTCGCCGAGCTTCTGGGCCGCGCGGTTCGTCGGCGCGAAACCCTCCACCTTATATCCTTCGGCCTGCGCTCCTTCACGGATGACGGTCAGCGTCGTGGTCTTTCCGGCTCCGGCTATGCCGTCGATGCCGACGATCTTCTCCCGCGACGCGAAGATCTCACGAGCGGCTTCCTGCTGCGAACGGTTCAGCTCCGGGTGCCGCTCCAGCGTGTCGAAGCGCTCTCGGCCTTGTAGCAGCATCGGGTCGTCATAGCCGCGCCGGTTGCCCTGCTGCATCTGGCCGACGATCTCCCGCTCCATCCGCACCATCTGAGCGGTCGTAATCTGCGGGCCTCGCACGGACGCCTGCGCCTCACGGAACTCGCCTGCCTGCATCCGGCGCTCAAACTCCTGGCGTACCTGGGTGTAGTTGATCTCGCCCATGCCGCGATTGAGCGCCGTTTCATATATCGCTCTCCGGTCCTGCACGGCGTCTTTCTCAAACAGATGATCGCGGGCATAGGTCACGGCCTGTTGCGCCTTTTGCTCAGGCGTTCGTGGCTGGGCTGGGGATTGCTCCTGGGTGAGTCGCTGCGCTCGTTCCTGTGCTTCGGCCACAACCCGGTCGGCCTGGTGGCCGTGCTGCCCTGCAAGTTCTCGATGCTGCCGCTGCACTTCTTCCGGCGATAGCAGCTCCTTCTTGTCGCGGGTGCGATGGGCGGCGATCTGCCCGGCCGCCGCGCCATCGATTCCCTGCTCCCGCTTGTAATCCTGCACCTGTTGCCGGCGCGGACTCGACGCCTCCAAATACTCCCGCGTGTACCCCTTGATCTCCGGCTGGCCGTCCTTGCCGCGCTCCAGCTCGTACCCCAGCTTTTGCAGGCGCGTTGCCAGCTCCGCGCGATAGATCGTCGTGCCGTAGTGCTGCGAAGCGTACAGCTCGTGCGACTGCACGGAGCGGGTCTGCCCATTCTCACGTTCGGTCACGTTGAAGATCACGGCATGCGTGTGGAGCTGCGGCGCGGCGTAGCCATTGACGGGCCGCGCCGTGTCGTGCTCGAAGGTTGCGGCGGCGAACTTGCCTGTTGTCTCCGGGGCATGGACGTTGCCGATCCGCGCCTGGGTGTAGTGCTCGATCTCGCCCAAAGCCACGCGAACGCTCTCCCGGTGCGCCTCCCGCACTCGCTCATCTCCCCCGACAAGTGCGGTCAGCGACACCGACTTCGGCGCGGAGAACGTCGCATCCCACCCGGCTCGGTGCTCCACACTCGTCACTTCCTTCCCGCCTTTGCCCTCGTAGGTGCGGGAAACCTGATGCCGCACAAGCTGTTCTTCGGTGAACGGGTGCTGGCCTTCGCTCAATCGCGCGAAATGGTCATTGCCGACTGCGCCTTCCAAACCCCACTGGTCGGCAAGCCTGCCCTGCCACTCGCTGAAACCCTGCTGGTCACGGCTCCAATAGTTCTGCCGCTCCGACGCGAAGTCCCGCGCGTGGTACGTCCGCGCCTGGCCTGCCGAAAGCGGTTTGGAGGACATCGTCAGCATAAGAAAGTTCGTGGCAGTATCTTTCCAATGACTGGCTACGATTTTAGAGACTTCCCCCCATTTCTTGCAGCTACCCCCTGTGCAAGGTCCTGCATCACAACTCGCAACCGCCCGCAAATCTTGCTGCTGACGAGTCCGACGAGGTTTCCTTTTGCATGGACCGAAAGCAACCATCTCCCCCGAAGAAACCTCCCCTGAAGCGACAATAGCTCAACTATCTTCTAGGCTTCAGAAGGCCGAAGCCGCCCTCCAGCGGAGCGAACACCTCGTTGTGGCCAGCCGCTACGCTGGCGCTATCATGCACGAGGTCAACAACCCTCTCGAAGCTCTGACAAATCTGGTGTATCTCACCAAAACGTCTCCTAACGATCCGGTGCTCGTCGTAGATAACATGAATGTCGCCGAAGGCCAACTTCTGCTGCTAGGCGAGATCGCTCGTAAGACCCTAACTTTTTACAAAGTGCAGAGCGAGGTGAAAGACTTCGATCTCGTCGAGATCATGGAAGCCGCTCTCAAATCGCATTCGTTGCGCACGGACCGTCAAGGAGTAGAGATCCGCAAGCAGGTCACGGGTCCTGCCACGGCTCGGGTCGTCGCCGGGGAAATTCTTCAAATCCTTTCCAACCTGATTCTCAATTCCCTAGACGCCCTTTCCGATCAGGGTGGCATCCTCAGCTTCCGGGTCAAAGTATGCAGTGGGAAGGTTGTGATCACAGTCGCAGACAATGGAACTGGTATCGAGGAAGCTATCTACAAAAGTATGTTTCAGCCTCATCACACCACCAAGAGCCAAGGCACCGGTCTTGGTCTCTGGCTATCCCGAAACATTGTGGCCAACCACCACGGAACCATTCTCTGCCGCAGCTCCCGTCTCCCGGTCCGAAGGGGAACCACCTTCCGCTTGTCCTTGCCCGTATCAGAGGTCCTTCCCGCGCTCGTTGAGGCCGTCCAAAGTTAATCCAAACACATTCATTCGATCTCCTGGCTGGCATCCCACGCAAACCCTTCCCGCTTGACGGCGGGCGCGTGGAGGAGCGGTAACGCGGGCTGAACTGGCTTCTTCGGAGGCGCTGGAGCCGGAGCTGGTGCCTGCGTGGGCGCTGGCAATTCCACTGCTTTCCTGGGCGCTGGTTTCTCCATCTTGCGCTCGATGAACTCGGGTTGCTTCTTGCGCTTCTTCGCCAGCCAAAAGCGTAACGGCACGACCCGGTTCTCCTGCTTGATGAAGGCACGGTGGCTTTCGAGGCCGGCGATCTCGGAGGCCATGATGAGCGGCTTGGTGGCGATCTCCAGCGCGTAGGACTTCTTCGACCGCAACAGTCCCATGCTGCGCGACTCCTTCAGCCGCTCGACCTCGATCTCGCCAATGGCTTCCGAGATCCATTTCGCCGCGCGCGGCTCGGAGGTCCTGAAGAATACCTTGGTCGCGGGCTGGGAGAGCATGGCCTCGGCGTCCTGGCCGTAGCGCTTTTCCATCTGGCTGCGGCCCTGGAAGCCGAGCACAACCGGATTCCCATATTTGCGGTTTTCGGTCACGGCGGTATGGAGCTGCGGGAGTTTGTTGAGGCTGGCCAACTCGTCCAGGACGAACCAAACCGGCTGCGCGTCCGGGCAGTAGCCCATCATGCGCAGGATGAACAGGTCCAGCCACACAGAATGAAGTGGCAAGAGCTTTTCCCGGTAGCCGGAGCTGGAGGTCAGGAACACCCATCGCTTGCGGTTCGCTATCCACGACGAGGTAGCGAAGCGCGGGTCGTCGTGGTCGGCATACTGCGGCAGCAGCTCCAGACTATCGGCCACCATGTTCATGCTCGAAAGTATCCCCGCCCGCTGCGCCGGTGCGCCGGGATCGAGGTAGGCGGCCAGGGGAGTTCCCTTCACGATGGCGGCGATCTCTTCCGGGTCGCTCATCCACCGCAACAGGTCGCGGACGTGGGGCTTCCGGCGTAGCAGATGGGCCAGCACCCGGCGCGGCGCGTCGGTGAAGAATGCTTTTTCGTACTCCTTCTCCGGCAGCATCGCGGCGGCGATAGAGTAGCGATCTCGGGGCCGACCATCTCATCCGGCAGACTCCAGTAAGGACAGCGGGCGTCCATCGGATTGAGAATCAGGTCGCCGCGCTCGGGCGAATAGAACTCGCCGACGAAATCCATCGCCGGGTCGTAGACGATGGCGCTGTCTCCGCGCTGCTTTACCTGCCGCAGAATCTGCCGGATGGTGGACGACTTCCCCGCCCCGGTATCGCCTATGAGCAGGATGTGACTCGACTCCAGCCGCTTCGGAATCGCGTAGCTCCGGCCCACGGGATGAGCTTCGACCCGATACTCTCACCCTGCAACTTGAGCCGGATGCCGTCTCGGCGAAACACTTTCAGGCGGCTAGGCAGGCTCAACTCCGGCCCTTTGGTCCTCCGTCCATGCCGCTCCTCCTGCCGCCGCTGCGCCCACGAACTCAGCCCATAGCCCCAGGTGTCTTTCGCCTTTTGCAGCGCAATACACACGAAGATCAACCCCGCTAACCCATAGAGCAAGGGGATGCCAAGGATGCGCGGAACACTGTCGCCGTCGTACATCGAATTCTGGAGCAGCGGCGCCAGCTCAGACGAAAGAACCTTCTCGGGGGAACTCAACGCCACTCCCCGCCAGCCGTCCGCGACGGCCTGATCCGAGAGGCTGACTGGCAATTCTCGGCTCGTTCCGGCGACCGCATCCTGGGGAAGCATGGGGATGGATTTGCGCCTCGGAGCGGTCTTCAGCACCCACCGGATGTTTGTCACATTGCGCGGCTGGTTCGCCCCGAGGGAGCTGACAACATAGGTGCCAAGGTAGAACTTTCCGAGCGGCGTGAGCGTCCAATAGAGCCATGCCGAGGCGGGTGCAACAAGCAGGAATGGCCCCAAAGTGATCCCGAGCAGGAGCAGCAATACCCTCCCGCCGCGACTCGGAAACCGCATCGGACGGCTCACGGCTGACCCCCGGACTGGCTACTGTCTGGGCCCTCCTGGGCATCCTGGGCATGGAAACTTTCCATCATCTTGCGGGCGTCGGCCAGCTTCCGGGCGTTCGCCTGGTCGCGTATTTTGAGCACGGATTCGGCCAGCAAGTGCTTCCCTTCCGCGTTCGCCTGAGCGGTCGCATGGAAGAGATTCAGGAGCATATACCGGGTCGCCGACTGCTCACTCAGGAGCAGTTCCATCGGGTCCGCCGGACCCTGCCGTGCAGCCTTCAACGCCAGATCGCGCAGCCACTCGGCCAGCGATTTACCCTCGCGCTCGGCAGCGGTCTCGACCTCCCGCAGCTCCTCGGGCGTGATCCGGGTGGCGACGGTTTTGGTGCGGAAGCCGGGTTTCTCCTCCACGCCTGCGGAGGCGTTTTGGGTGGCCGGAGTGCTTATGCCGGGAGTGCTCACGTGGTATTTTCCCTGACGAAACCCTAGACCGTGCCCGCAGAGGCCGTCAAGCCGGTTGCATTGCCATTATGGGCTAAGTGGCTCCTCATCAACGTGTTTACGCCAGAGTAGCCAATCCGGCTCCACCGGGAACCGCGCGTAAACACACGTAAACGCAGTTTTGCTAAGTTACTCATTCAGAACGCGTTTACAAAAGTAAACGCAGAGGAACCTTCGCGTTTACCTCCAGTTCCCATTTGGGGGTGATGTGTCCACGGACTTCTTCCGCTGTAAAGCAGCGTTCTGTTGCTTGTTCGTGTTGCAGAGTCGCCGACCGAGAGCTGGATCTGATCGAGCGAAGCGACGATCAGATCCGCCTGCCGTAGCTCCTCGATGTCATGGGACGACGCGACGGCGAGCACCTGGCAGCCTGCCGATCGTCCGGCCCGGATACCAGCCGGCGCATCCGGTGCGAAGGGATGGAACTTAGAAGCTCGCGTGCTCCGGGGAAAGCCGTGACACCGATCTGCTCCTCCTCGGCGAATACGTCGAGATCGGAAAGATGCTGCTTCAGTTCAGCTTCGCTGATGTGCGGGAGGTGCTCCCGGATGGTGTCGGCGGCGCGCCAGCCGTGCGTCTTCCTGAGGTCGAAACTGGCTGTCAGCCGATGCCGTTCTGCCCACCGGGTCCAGCATCGTTCGTCGCCTGAGGTGGACCTTACAAGTACACCGTCCATGTCGAACAGGATGCCACCCACCTCGATCTCAACGATGGAGGGAGAAGCGGGTACGGTGTTCAAGATGGCGGGCATGGTCAGAGGGTACCAGCGTCTGACGGCCCTTGATCGGGATGCTCTTCGGCCCACAGCCTGGTTGCCTGGCGGCGACTCCGGCGCGGTCCAACTCTGCGAGCCGGAGCTTCCATTTCTCAAGCAGTTTGGTCGCTTGCCGGTGACGCTTCTCCGCCCGGACAAGCATCCGTTCGGTGTGAGCGCGGCGACGATCTGGAGGAGTACCGGGCATTGGAGTTGAGACACAAACCTTCCTCTACCCTCGCATATGTCGTCCAAGTTTTGTCGTTCGATTTTTTTACGCATGGATTCCGCCGAGTGTCTTCGCTCGGCGCTTCTACAAAGCTGAAAGATGGCGCCCGGTTAACCCGTAACGCCATCTGTGTTGAGCGGTTTAGCTGGCTTTCGCCAGGGCCGGGCTGGCATTGCTTTCGGCCTCGGATGCGTTTTCGGTGTGAGGCGTTTCGAGTGCGGCGAGGATGACGGCGGAGGTCTTCTGGATGGCTTCCAGACTCTCGGCAAGGAGAGCTGCGTTGCCATGATAGAGCTGGATATACGAAGCGCTGGCGTCTCCGGTGTTGAGTCCGATGGTAGTGCCGACTACGAACGCAATTGCTTCGGCCTCCGTCTCGCGCACCGTCTTGGTGGTGGTGATGCGCCGCTCGGCACGATGTAAAAAGGAATGCGCGAGTTCGTGAACCAAGGTGCTGAACTCTTCCGCCGCAGACTGTCCGGGAAGCAGGACGATTCTGTCTCCGTAGCACATGCCCAGAGCGGGGGCGATGCTGTCTTTGAACTCCAGCGTTATCCCCTGGGAGATAACAAAATCCATGAGCCGTTCGCGATACGCGCCCACGTCGCCGGTCACTTCACAGGAAAGTTCTGGAAGGTCGCGGCCCTCGGTGGAGGAAATATCCCACACCCAAGCGGACCTGAATCCGACGAGCACGTGCGGTGTTCCGGTTGCTGTTCTGGCTGCTGTTGTTCAATGTTTCGACTGCGCTGGATTGGGTGGTTTTCGTTGACTTCTTCATGGTGGTTCCTCCGGTTTGAATGGCTGTGCTGTGTTTGCTCACAAACACGCCTTGGGCTGGCCCACGCCAGCAGGGGCGGCAAGTGCAAGAGGAGGGTTCCCTACCCGCAACGGAGTGAAGGGCGAGCGTAAGCGAAGGGTTTGAATCGCAAGTGAATTCGGGCGATGCTGGCGTCGGATATGGGGCGATAGACCGCTTTGTGGCGCTTTTGGTAGAGCTGGGCTACCCTTCACGCGTTCCGGGCCGTTGTAGTGGCCTTTCCGCTCGATCCGCTATGGGTTCGAGTCGTGAGCCGCAACCGCCAAACCAACCCCCCACCCTCATTAGGCAAATTTTGTTTTTGTTGTTGCTTGTTTTTCTGTGGCGTTTCCACGGATTCACAGGGAAGACTACGGGAATATTAACGGGGTACTAAAGGCAAACTACAGGATACCTATTAAGGGGGGTGGTGATTCAGCATGGGAATCGGTGGCGATTCAGCATGATTTTGGGTGGCGATTCAGCACGGAATGGGGTGGCGATTCAGCACGCAAAAATGTGCCTTTCCGACAGGTCTCTGTGGAGATTTCGTTCGATCTTGCCAGGGTGGCGATTCAGCATGGACTTAAAATAGTAGAAACATATGCTAAAGATATGTTAGAGATATTGGATTTGCACCTCTGGCAACAGTAAAGTTGATGCTTTAACGGACTATGACAACGCGTATTCTCAGGCAGAGGTCTCCAGCTACAGGGGGCAGGGTGGCGATTCAGCATGAAAGACGTCTGGGCCAATCTACTGGGGTGGTGATTCAGCATGGCGTCTGTCTAATTCTTGGCCACTGGCGGCGGAGAGAGGCGAAGAATCTTGCCGACGTTCTCCCCTCCTCGAATACAAGGCTCGATCTTGGCAGCCGGGTATAGCCTCAGCACGTCTGCGAGAGCCGCCTCGAACTCCTTGCGAAAGTTCTTCCTGCCTTGCGCAGTGTCGGAATACTCGTGGCCGAACTGCTCCTTGATTCGAGTCCAGCTAATCTCGTCTCCGTTGCGATTGTGGACTCTGTGGAGCCGGTGAGCGAGCCAGGCGTAGATATCGAGGGCGAGCGAACTGCCCTTGAGGGCACCCAGAACCTGATTGTTGAGCGGCACGGCACGTTCGATTAAACTGCCGTAGAAGTTGTCGCTTAACAGCAGTCGGCCCGGCCAAAGCGATGGCTTATCCCCTTCACTCAACCAAGCGTCGAATTGCTCGACCATGCCTCCGTTAAACGTGCTCGTGCCCATGCCAAGGGTCATGCGAACGGCTGCGAGTGCCTTTGTCTGGCCCCGGAACGTCGTGAATGTACCTCGCTTGCCTCCGCTGACGCTGTAGCCGAGGATCTCAAGGAACTCGGTAGCCGAGTTCCCTACCGGTATTTCGCGGGTTCTATTTCGGATCGCGAAGGTGCTCATCCAAGCGATGATTAGTCGCGGCATCGGTCCATACGGGAGCACTTGGTCCTCGAAGTTTTTCCCGTTCCACAGCTTTCCTGCCTGCAGCAGGACGGAGGCGCTTCCACTCCGCCGCTCAAACGTTTCTCCAATCACACGCCGGCGCGGAAGACTAACCTGAGTCAGCACACTATGCATGTAGCTCACATCCGATTGACCGGTCGGATCGTTCTCCATGTCGCTCGCAACCTGGATGATCCGCTCCAGCTTCCTCGGCAACGGACCAAGTTTCTTCGTTACGGTCACGATTTCTTGTTTCGGCGGGGAGAGCTGCGTGAACAGGCCGTTGCCTAAATCTTCGGGTACGATTCTCTTCATACAGTGACCCACCTCCAATGTGGGAACTGCCATCGGGCTGCTGCCTCTCGAGGTCAGTAGCGGTGCCTGGCCTGAACGGCTTCTGTGCTTCCAACACAGAAGCCGTTCCCTGTTTTACATGGGTTTGTGCTCTTCGCGCTCCAGCTTCTCGATGATGGCTTCCAAAAGCCATGTGTGCCGGGGGATGCGAACGCGCCGCTCCGCGAGTACAGCTTCTATGCGCGAGTGACTATCTGCAGGGATGGTGAGGAGCACTTTGGCCGCCCTCGCGGTCTCTGCTGGCCTTGGCGCTTCGTCCGTTTGCGCCTGCATTCCCTTATTGATAAAGGCTTCGGTGCGAAGGTCGAGATCTTCTGGCTTGGCCATCGCTTGCGATCGTGGAGAGGGCGCTCTGCGAACGGTCACTTGACGACCTCATCTTTGGGCATATCCTTAGCATATGCTTTCAGTACATGCTTTGTATTGAATACGTATGCGTAAAGGGCGCGCATTTCTTGTTCCGCCTTCGCATCGATCGGACTCAACTCCGAGACGGATAGGCCACCGGCTGCGGCGTTGCTGAACGCCTTCCGATGTCCAAGGGATAACCCCGAGAAAACGAAGGCGTCGGTTTCCCGAAGAATCTCTGAAGCTTCGTTGTTATCTGAACCGCGCGAATCGGCCATGTTCAGGAACGTGGCTGCGTGGAGCTGCGTGTTAATGCCTTTGGCCTCTTCCATCATTTGAGCGGCCTGGCCTAACGTCCACACGTCCAAGGAACGCGGCTTGAAGGGAACCAGCGCCACATCAGCGACACTCAGGGCGGCGCGTTGGCTGGCCGTGTCCCGGCCTCCGGTGTCAATAATAATGTCGTGGTACTTGGCGGATAATTTGCGGACTTCGCGGCCTACCGGCGGTCCGGTCAGCTTGATGCATGAAAGGGAATCGGTGGGCCTGGTTTCACTTCTCACCTGAGCAAAGCTGTAGCAGCTCTCCTGCTCGTCGGCGTCTACCAAGAGAACGTCAAACCCCGCCGCAGCGCGGAGTACGGCGAGATTGGTAGCGGCTGTCGTTTTTCCTGACCCACCCTTGATACCGCCAACGACCACAATCATACATTCTCCATATGCAACTTATGTGTATAACATATGCTCAGCATACGTTGCCGGGGACAGATGTCAAGCAGACATTGAATGTCGGGAACGCGGAAGTATATAGAGAAGAACTGCTGAAGGAGAAGATTGCATCATCAATTCGCGCTAAGCAGAACGACCGAGGATGTGGCATCATATCCCCAGGTGATATGGAAGACCACGGACTTGAGTTCCTGCTCGCTTTCGACGGGCGCGTTCACTTGCTCGAAAAGGGCTACTGGCTCAAGTTTGAGATTAGACGCGTTGAAGCAGAAGCCGCGAGACTTCATGGCTTGAGATATTCGTTTACGTTACATGGACCAGACGGTTCACGACTGGTCGGGTTTGATAACGCTCACGCTGTTCCGGCTCTAGGATCTCGATTTAAGGAAAGAGCTGGCGAGTACGACCACTGGCATCGTTCAGAAACAGACACGGGACGGCCTTACAAATTTGTCGACGCAGAGGCGCTTATTGAGGACTTCTTTCGCGAGGTGGAGCGGGTTCTTACGACTCACGGTGTTGGGTCCACAGTAATTAGTGAAGAAGAGAGGTAATGGTCATGGAAAACTTTCGAGTTCAGAGCTTAGTGTCTTTACGAGACGAGATGAAGGTCGTCGCCCGGGGCGAAAAGCAAGCTCCACCGAGTGCTGGGCGGGCTACCTTCAACTCGGTCGAGGCTATGGCACGTCTCCTCACGACAGACAATCGGAGACTGCTTGCTATCATCCGAGACGAGCATCCTGCTTCTGTTGCTGCACTCGCGGAGCTGAGTGGACGTTCCCAGCCTAATGTGACCCGAACTTTGAATAAACTGGAAGCGATTGGCTTTGTAACGATGAGCACCGTAGGACGCAGGAAAGCTCCACGAGCCATCATTCGGAGTGTGACGGTTGAAATAGACCCGTATTCGGATTCTGACTTGATGACGGTTGACCAAGGGGAGGACGCTGCGGGAAGTAAGCAGCCGGATCGTCTCCACCTTGACCCGCGACGCAGTGCAGGCTCGTTCCATGAACGATAATGAGCTATGAGCGCATCCATACAATCGTCAGCGTCGCGCCTGCTTACCGGAATATCAGGACTCGACGATATCCTTTTAGGCGGTCTATCCAAGAATCATATGTACTTGGTAGAAGGCCATCCTGGAACCGGGAAGACGACTCTGGGCATGCAATTTCTTCTGGCGGGCAGAAGCGCCGGCGAACGCTGTCTTTATATCACCCTGTCCGAATCGAAGGCCGAACTTCAGGAGTCGGCAAAATCTCGCCGCTGGTCACTGGACGGGATAGACATCGTTGAGTTTGTGCCTGATGAAGCCAGTCTCGCTGATGAAGAGCGGTACACCGTGTTCCATCCCGGGGAAGTTGAGCTGGCCGGCACGATCAAGAAGTTGCTGGCCGAAATTGAGCGTGTCGCTCCAGATCGCCTGGTCATCGATTCGCTTTCCGAGTTCCGGCTACTGGCCCCGGACCCGTTTCTATACAGGAGACAACTGCTGGCCCTAAAACAATTCTTTGCAGACCGCAATACGACTGTGTTGCTCCTTAACGATTTGGCTGCAGCCGACGACGACCATCAAGTGCTAAGCATTGTCCATGGTGTCATCTCTCTCAGCAAACTCCAACGGTCGTATGGAGTGACGCGGCGTCGCATTGAGATTCTGAAGATGCGGGCTGCGGGCTATCGCGCAGGCCATCACGATTACACGCTGGATGCGGGTGGCCTTTCAGTGTACCCACGTCTGATTGCCGCCGAGCACGGGGAGGACTTCGCCGATGAGCTGCTCTCAAGTAATCTGCCGGCGCTCGATGCCCTGTTTGGAGGAGGCATCGAGCGCGGCACCAGCACCTTAATTTTTGGTCCTGACGGAGTTGGCAAGTCTTCCATAGCCATGCAATACGCCTGCGCTGCAGCCAGGCGACAGGAACGAGCGGTTGTTTATTACTTCGACGAGACACTGCGCACCGCCAAGAAGAGGGCACGTGGACTGGGGATGCCGATTGACGCAGAACTCATGTCGCAGCACTTGAGCCTCGAACAGATGGATGCCGCTGAAATCTCGCCGGGCGAGTTCGCTTGGAAGATACGGCGCGAGGTGGAGGAGAACAACGCGCGCATCATCGTCATTGACAGTCTTAATGGCTATCTGCTTTCCATGCCCGGAGAGTCCGATCTCGCATTGCACATGCACGAGCTGCTCGAATTTCTAAACCAACAGGGTGTGTCCACATTCCTCGTTCTGACCCAGCAGAACCTCCTAGGTCAGGGAAGTGGCGACGTTGACGTCAGCTATCTAGCCGACAACGCGCTGATCATGCGATACTTCGAGGCCGAGGCTTCTGTGCGGAGGGCAATTTCCGTACTCAAAAAGCGCAGCGGGAAGCACGAAAATACGATCCGCGAGTTGGGATTTGGGTCAGACGGGATTCAACTCGGGGAGCCTCTCGCTGGATTCAAAGGTGTACTCTCCGGCACTCCAGAGTCAGTAGCAATTTCGGATACACTTACAAAGGATTCTTAGGTGACTACAAGGGATAACTTGCATGTCCTGCTCGTTGCCCCTACCGGGCGTGATGCTGAACTGATCGCCCATGCACTTGCAGTATCGGATGTACAAAGCGAAAAATTGAGCGATGTCGCCAGTGCCGTCCATGCATTCCATGCTAAAGACGTGGGGGCGATGCTGATCGCAGAAGAAGCCTTGGATGATGGCGCGATTGCCCTCCTGTCCTCCGCGCTTGCCCAGCAGCCTGCGTGGTCTATTCTCCCCGTCCTGATCTTGACGAACGGCGGAAAAGAAACTCTTCAGAGTCGGCGGCAGCAGAGCCGACGGGCCCCGTTAGGCGACATTACCCTGCTTGAGAGACCCATCCGGGTCGCCACCCTAGGAAGCAGTGCCAAAGCCGCATTGCGTGCTCGGTCTGATCAGTATTTGCGGAGGAACGCCGAAACGGTTCTCCGCCAACATGAAAAGCTTGCGGCTGTAGGCCGTGTCGCATCAAGTATCGCCCATGAGATTAATAACCCGCTCGAAGCGGTGACAAATCTTCTCTATTTGCTGCAGGGTACGCCACTTAATGAGGAACAGCAGGGATATTTGGATTCGGCGGAGAGGGAGTTGGCGAGGGTCTCCGAGATCTCCTCTCACACCCTGACCTTCAATCGGCAACGTGACATCAGAGGAGAAGCATCCATCCCTGCGTTGTTGGATTCGGTACTGGTGCTCTATCAAGGGAGGACGGCTGGCTCGGGAATCAGCATAGAGCGTCGCTATCGAGATGGTAGACTCTTCACCTGTCGTCCAGGTGAACTTCGACAGGTCTTTGTCAACCTCATTGGTAATGCCTTCGACGCTACACGAAGTGGCGGACGCATCCTCCTTCGGGAGCGCGCAGCCATACACTTGAAAACTGGTCAACCTGGCGTACGAGTCACCATTGCGGATACTGGGCACGGCATGGAAGCCCACGTGAAGGCACATCTGTTCGACGCATTCGGGTCAACGAAGGGGATCAATGGGAGTGGATTGGGCCTCTGGATCAGCAAAGGAATCATCGAAAAGCATTGCGGCTCAATTCAGTTTCGCTCTTCGACTAAGCCGGGAAGCTGTGGGACTGTCTTTTCGATTTTCATTCCGCACGAAAATTCACCCGCCGGCCAAACTTCATAGGAGCCGCGCCGATCTGTTGAGCGGATCGAGGGCACACAAAGAGCCATTTCTTCCGTCGAATCGCGGTGTCTGGCGCACCCCGACGTTTCTCTCGCAAATCCACAACCGGCTCAGTCGCTGTCACCAGCTTCCAAGGCTGACATCTGCCTGAACGTGGCCATCTGGCAGGGTATGCGGCTCTCATCGAGCAGTATCGTCTCTCGGTAGTCCTGCCTCCCATCCGGGTACGGGTTGCAGTCCTTCTAAATTCCGATTCGCTCTACCTCGTCTAATGACACTTCGTCATCGCGACGGTCATACAGGCCGGTTGTGCGGGATGATTCATGCGCCGCCATTCGCTGAGCAATCTCCAACTTGCCGCCGTTCTTAAGATAGGCCGTAATGCCGGTCGCCCGAAACGTGTGACAGCCAATCTCGGCTTTGATCCCTGCGGCGAGCGCTCGCCGGCGAATCATGCGCCAGACATCGGACTGGAGCAGGGAATTGGCAGTAAGGTCGCCCGATCGCCCGCGCGTCGTGCGAAATAAAGGGCTTTTCCGGTCTTCCGCTATTGACCTGCCCCCGGAAAACTCTACCAGTCTGACCTGGAGTTCTCTCGTAATCTGAGCGAGGGAGCTGACGATGAAGAAGAGCCGTTATACGGAAGAGCAGATCATCGGGATTTTGAAGCAGCATGAGGCTGGGATCAAGACGGCGGATGTGTGTCGCGAGCACGGGATCAGCGCGGCGACGTTCTATGGCTGGAAGCAAAAGTTCGGCGGTATGGATGTGAGCGAGGCACAGCGGTTGAAGGCGATGGAGGATGAGAACCGTCGCTTGAAGCTGCTGGTGGCGGAACTGAGTCTGCATGGCGAAGCGCTCAAGGCGGTGATCCGAAAAAACGGCTGGAGCTTGCCGGTCTAAGAGGAGACGTTGCGTTCGTCTCGTCGGAGTTCCGGCTGAGCGAACGCACGGCCTGCAAGCTGCTGAAGATGGAGCGGTCAAGCTACCGGTATGAGCCAAGGCCGGACCGCAACGCCGGGTTGCGAGAAGCGCTGGTGATGCTGGCGCGGCAAAAGCCGCGCTATGGCTATCGTCGGCTGCATGCGCTCTTGAGCCGCAGAGGCTATGAGGTGAACGTGAAGCGAGTCTATCGGCTGTATGTCGAAGAGCGGCTAATGGTGCGGCGCAAGAGACGCAAGCGTCTCGTCCGCGAACGCACAACGGAGCAGCGGCTGACTGGAGCGAACCAGGAGTGGGCGATAGACTTCATCGCCTGGCGACCGGGCGGATGGTGCGGATCCTCAGCGTGGTGGATGCGTACACGCGCGAGTGTCTTGCGCTTGAGGCTGACACCAGCCTCGGCAGTGGACGTGTCACGCGGGTGCTGGAGCGGTTGATCGGCGAGCGTGGCCGGCCTGAAAACGTACGCTCAGACAATGGACCGGAGTTCACCTCGCGCAGGATGCTCAGCTGGGCCGAGGACTGGAAGGTTGCACTGATCCACATACAACCCGGCCGTCCGATGCAGAACGGACACGTCGAGAGCTTCCATGGCAGGCTGCGTGACGAATGCCTGAACACCAGCTGGTTCAGAACGCTCAACGATGTTCGGTGTACTCTGGCAGCCTGGCGGGAAGAGTACAACTGCGAGCGGCCGCATAGCTCGTTGGACTACCGCACGCCCCAGGAGTTCAAACTCGCCCTCGAAGGGATCCGGGCCATGGCCCGGATCCCTTCGCCAACCACAGCCAACAACACAACTGAGAAACTCCAGTTATGAATGGTTGAGAAAAAGGGGACAGGTCACTATCCCGGCTGCTCGAATGTATTCCTCAAGGTAACGGTCCAAATTGTGGTGCGTCGGCATTTCGTGCTCCTTGCCGCCCTTCTCGTGGAGCCGCACCCAACCGCGTCGGCCCTGCACAAAGAAATCCTCCACCTTCATCGAAGTCGCCGCTCCCACGCGGGCAAATGTGTAGACCATCAGGCCGATCAGGGCGCGATCGCGTAGGCCGGGAAGGAAACTGACATCAATCGAATCGATCAAGGTCCGCGCTTCGTCGGCCTGGAGGACCGGCGTCTTGCCGCGGCTCTGCGAGTGCTTCGGCCCGCGCACCGCGTGGGCCGGGTTCGCGGGGATTACCTGGCCGACCACCATCCAATCGAACAGCATTCGCAACGCGGCTAAGCGCAGCTTTACCGTGGGCTTGGAATGGGTCTTGATCTGCATCTCGACGAAGGCCGCGACGTGTACCGGCTGCACCTGGGCGAGATCCCCAATGCCGTGCTCGGCGCAAAAGGCGGAAAACTGGCGGATAGCCTCGCGGTAAGCGCGGCGCGTATTTGGGTTGCGAATGTGCGAGCTGAAGAAGTCGCGCATCCTCGCCCGTGCCTCGGGTCGTGCTGTGAAGACGGAGGGCGGGGAAGCGGTGGAATTGACAAGAGTGATTTCAGCGTCCATTAGGAGGATGGCTTGCGCGCTACGATGGTCGTGAGCGGTGGAAAGGTGCAAAACCAATCCGCTGCTTTTCGATCTACGACCAAGCCGTTCTGACGAAATGTTTCTGCATATTCTTTCGTCAGCTTGTAGTCCGAGATGATGGTGATGCCGCCAGGCTTGAGTACACGTGCGATCTCTGCACATGCCTGCTGACGAGCAACCTTGTCATAAATGTTATGTAGACAGAGATTGGAGACGATGACGTTGAACGTGGCATCCGGGAAAGACATCTGCTGAGCGCTCTCGCTGACGAGGGTACAGAGGTTGGCAACGCCCTCGATCGCCAGGTTGCGCTGAGTCGCTGCGGCAGAGTTACCGCTCAAATCTTCCTTGTTCCAAACATCGATGCCGGTGGCCTGACCCACAGTAAGGCGCTTCGCCGCTCCAATCAACATGAGCCCACGGCCGGTGCCGACATCGAGTACCTGTTCGTCACCGCGCCATAAATGAAAAGCAAGCATCCGGTCGCGATGGGAAAACTTGCCGTGCAGGCTATAAAGCAGCATAAGAAAGCCTTGACCCAGGAGAAAGCCAGCGGGCCAGAAGAAGGACCTGCTGTTGATGACGACTGGTCCTAGATGAAGCGCGGCAGGCGCGAAGAGAGCAAGAAGCAGGCAGACCGCTCCGAGGATCAGCAGATTGCGTATCACTCCTGGAGCGTCGATACCGTATTCGGGATTTCTGACAGGTGAATTCGCCACA
>JAABUJ010003110.1_pt1 | contig 19145 bp, 17 predicted proteins | sample 5559131 | NCBI WGS metagenome assembly JAABUJ01 (sample SAMN10711875, study PRJNA513366) | rock metagenome | isolation source: Antarctica rocks | place: Antarctica: Victoria Land, Mt New Zealand nord | collected 2016-01-07 | reverse complement strand
TCGACCGGATCGGCCGGGGGATACTGTGCGTGGGGGGAAACCGGGCGCAGATCGACGTGCGGAAGGGTCTCGGCGTCGACAAATTCTAGTTGCATGACGGTGGTCGTTCCTTACTGGGCTGTGCGAACGGGAAAACGTTGAGGGGACGGCTAGGTGTGGGAGGCGGCCATCTAGTCGCTAGGCGACACATTGGGACGATGGGCACGCCCCCCCATCCCGATGTGTCGCTGCGAGATCTCGTTCACCGCCCCAGAGCAGCGCGGGCACCGCGACGAGGATTAGCGCCGGGTACGAGTAGAGCAGCCAGAAGAGGGCCGCGATGGCGAGGGTGGCCAGGACGACGCCCCCCATCTTGCGCGCCAAAAGATACACCGGGTCCAGGCGCAGCTGGAGCACCATGAGCGCGGCCTCCGCGGCGATGCGCCCCGACATCTTGGAGGCGCCGCGCGTGCGGTCGGGGAACACGATGGGCACCTCGGCGATGCGCAGGCCGGCGCGATGGCACAGGTAATTCAACTCGACCTGGAAGCCGAAGCCGGTCGATCGGACACCGTCGAGGTCGAGGGCTGTCAGCGCCTCTCGTCGGAAACACTTGAAGCCGCCCGTGCAATCCTTGATCGGCAGACCCAGGACGGTCCGCGCGTACAGGCTGCCACCTTTGCTGATCGCATTACGCACCGGCGACCAGTTCTCGACACGGCCACCGGGCACGTTGCGTGAACCGACGACGACATCGGCGATCTCGGCGGCGTGCAACAGGCTCGGCAAGTCCTCGGGGCGGTGCGAGAAGTCGGCGTCCATCTCGACGACACGCGCATAGCCGCGGTCGAGGGCGTCCCGGAATCCGGCCAGGTAGGCGGTGCCGAGCCCCCCCTTGCCGGGACGGTGCAGCACGCGCACGCGGCCGGTCTCCCGGGCCAGCGCATCGGCGAGCGCACCCGTGCCGTCGGGCGAGTTGTCGTCGACCACGAGCACGTCGAGCGCGGGATCGACGGCCAGGACCACCCGGACCAGCGGCCCGATGTTGTCGCGCTCGTTATAGGTTGGGATGATCACGAGGGTCTGCATATCTCTCACTTGTAGGACTACCGAGGCTGTACACCATCCCCCGGACGTGCCGCGCACGGCCCGCATGGCCGTGCCTAACGGGGAAATGGGATCGATCCTCGAGGAACGTACTTGGACGCGACGCACGCTTGCCGCCGGCGAGCGCACGCCGCGGATGTCGTACGACGCGGGGGAGGGCTGTATCAGCCGCGGTACAAAGGTGAACACGGCGCCGACATCCGCGGCGCGTAGCGCGCCGCCGTGCGCATATCGGATCATCGGCGAAGAGTTGTCGCCCCCCCATGGGGAGGGGAAACGGCCCCATGAAAGCACGCCTTGCCGGAAACAATTATCCCATCGGCCGCTATCCTTGCATCCGCGCGATGACGACGACGCGGTGCGTGTCGACGTTGTAGGGGGTGCATGAAATGAGCGCGAGGGTTGGCCGCGCGTAGGGCGCGTTGAGCATGGACACATCGTCGGGCGTCACCACCTGCACCGACTGGACGACGTAGCGGTATAGGTGGGGTCCCTGCGTCACGACGATGGCGTCGCCGGGCCGCATCCGACCGAGGTTCTTGAATATGCTGCCATAGATGTCGTCGTGGCCGCTGAGCATGCTCAGGCCGGGCTGGCCGAAGCGCGCCGAGGGGCTGAAGCGCGTCACGCCGTACTGGGGCACGATGTCGTAGGTGAAGGCGTTCCAGCCCGTCTGGATGAAGTCACGCGCCCACACGGGGGCCCAGGCGATGCCCAGGCGGGCGATGCCGATGCGCGCCTCGACGGGCGGGGTGACGCCCCGCCAGGTCTGCTGCGGGCCGCCAAAGCGCCCGGTGACGGGCTGGCGCACGATGCGCAGCGCCCGGACCTCCTGGACCTCGGTGACGTGGTGGACGACGGTGACGACGCGGTAGGTCACCTTCGTCACCGGCTTGACCACCGTCTTGTAGCCGACCACCGTCTTATGGTTGACGACGGTGCGCACTCTCACTTTCGTGACGGTGCGGGTGATGGTGATGTATCTGTAGCGCGTGATTGTCTTGTAGACGACGACCGTCCTGGTCTTGGTGACGACCTTCGTCACGTACTTGACCTTGGTGTACGTCTTGGCGTGCGACCGGGTCACCCCCATTTTAATCGGCGTCGGCATGGTCGTGGGAGCGCGGACGGCGCCGGCGGTGACGCCACCACCAGTCGGCGTGGTAGCGACGGTAGCCGGGCCGGTGGTGGTCGGGGTAGCCGTGGCGGCAGCGCTGCGGGTGAGCGTGGTCGCCGGTGCGGACGTGGCCGTCCCCGTGGAGGCAACGGACGGCACGGCCGTCGTGGGAGCGCCGGGTGCGCCGCCGGGTACAGTGGTGGTTGGGACAGGCGGCGGACTTGAACTTACGGATGGGAACGGCAGGCAGCCGTTGAAGGGCGGTTGGTTCAACTGGCCCGCGTTCAGCTGGCCGGAGTTGGGCTGTCTCAGCCCGCTCAACGAACCGGCGATCAGCGTCCCTTCCAGTGCCGCATCGGTGAAGTCCACGGCGGCGCGCGGCGCCAGGACGCTGGCCGCCACATAGTTGCCGGAGATAGTCAGCGATGTCGTCGTCCGGAAGTTGAATAGGATATGGCTCGGGCTGATCCCGGTCACCGCGAAGTCCAGATTCAGCAACTGGTTGCTGGCGCCGTCCACGTTGATCAAGAACGTTTGATCACCCTGACCATCGTCGTTTCCGACGATCCGGAAGATACCCGGCGTCGGTATGGTACCGGTGATGGCGAAAACCGTCAGCCCTTTCGCGGCGGACGCGAGGTTGTAGTTCCCGTCGCCGGGGTTGTAGACCGTGGTCCCGTTGGCTTTCAGCTTGCCGTAGTAGTCCGCCAGGGCGAGCAAGGACCCGCCGGCGGCCGCAAAGTCGATCGATGAGCTCTGGCGGACCGTCCCGCTGACGGACGACTGTGACACCGTCGACGTCGTCCCATACGTCGCGTCGCCGAGGAGGGCGCCCCGCGTGAAGGCCAGGGAACCGCCGACGGTCAAGACGGTCGTATACGGGACCGTCGCGGAGAAAGCCGTCCCGACGGCATAGTCGGCGAGGGTGGCGTCCCCGCCGACGGCCACGAGGCCCTCGGCGTCGGAGCCGGATTGGGCCGCGTTGCCCAGGATAAAGGCGTTGTAGGGGCTCGCCGGGCCGAGCGGCGCGGGCGCGCAGGCTGTAGCCCGCGGCGCGGGGCTCCTCGTCGCGGCGTCGGCGGGGGCGAAGAAGCCGGATGTGGGACCAAGTTGAGCGACAGCCAGGACGCATGCAAGCATCTGCGGCAGTGCCCGTCGCGCGGATGAATACCAAGACATTGCCTAGTTCCTCTTTACATTATCGGGACGCTACGTTGCGTTGGATGGGCTGTTCAACGGGCCAAAAGCGAGTGTGCGCGCGCGAGCGGCGAAAGGCCTTCTCGCGGTCACCTCCCGGCACACGGGGTCGTCGCCAACCGGGACCAACTCTTTGTCAACGAGCTTCACACCCCAGGGAGTTCCGTTCCCCGACGCATGCCGTCCGACCCTCTTGTCACTGTTCGAACAAGGCTCTTATGGGCGACACCTTTCATCCTTAGTTAGTAGGCTCACCCGAATGTCCATAACGGAAAAGGACTGTCCGCGCGATCGGCCACCGCGCCGGCCGCGCGGACATCCGGGCCGCGCGGATAAAGGGCGCGGCTTCGTCGGCGCGAAGACGCCGACAAGCAGGGCGGGGCGCGAGGTGTACGCGAGGCGTAACGGATGATCGATAGGTAGGCTCCTTTCTCCTGACGGGCGTGTGCCCACCAGATATCCTATTGTCTATATCGGACGATCGCGCCCCCCCATTTAGGCCCAATGCGGTTTGGATAGGCTATGGGCGCCAGGCACGCCGCATCTGCCGCATCTAAAGCATCGTCGAGCGGTACCGGGGTATCGAGATCGACATGCACGGGGCTCCGTAGAATCCATCCTCGCGCTTTTCGATTACACAACGGTCGAGTCGAACGGCCTTCGCGCCCTATATGGCGTGGCTTGAGCGATTGGCTGGACCCCATCCGCGGCAGTCAAACAAAAAGTGCGAAGATAGTGCTTGATGTAGGATGTAGATAGCAGAGGCAAAGGTTTCGAGGTATCGCGCGGTGGGCGGCGACGCGGGCTTGAGAGGGGGCTTAGACCTCGCGCGCGACGGCGCGGGGATTGGGGATTGGTCCGGTTGGCTCACGAGGACAGGTCGCCGATACAGTGGTGAGTGTCGTGCGGGGGCAGTTAAGGATGTAGGCTCCGTACGAGCCATCGGGCAGCAGCTGGCGCGGGGTCAGTATGATACGGGTGGGGACATGTTCCGGCTGCGGGGCGTGGGCGCCGGTGGTCCGCACGCCCAACCGTCGCATAGCCGTAGAAGCCGCAGTTCAGGATCAACATCATGCCCGCGCCCCCCCCCCGCGCTTAGGGGGCGCTTCCCCACGGTTTCCGTGGCGCCAAGGCGCGGACATTGCTCGGAGAGCCGGCACGTCCTCAACCATACCGCGGCCGGTCATCGGCCGCATGCCACGATCGCGCCTGTGGCCGCCAAGCGGATCGCCGGAAGTCTGGCACAGCCTGTTGAGCGTGATTTGGGCGTAAAAGCACGCCGAACTCATGGTCATGTGTTTAGCACGCGGTCAGGATCGGACGGCAACAGGCGCGGACCGCGCCATGTTGTCCGTGACCCTGTCCGGGGCCTACTGTAAGATCCGGTGAGGACAAACGGCTCCTACACCTACCGCGGCCACGGGCTCACGGCGATCTTCGGCCTGAGCATCGCCCCCTGTGAATTCGGTGCCAGCCTCGTCCCCCTCGCCGCGCGCCTCACTGCCGCCCCCATCTTCCTTGCCTGCGATGTCGCGGGCGCTGTGGGCGGCCTTGCCCTTGGCACCCTCATCGCCCGCGCCTTCCGCATCCCACCTTTCCGTCCCCCATCCGGCCACTGACGCCGCCGCCACCGCGCTTCGTACACCTGGGCCAGGTTCGCCCCCACGTCTGACACGTCGCCCGCCTCATCGGCTTACCCTTTCCAGTGCCGCGCCCTATTTGATAGCCTATACGTGACGCAGCCCTTCCCCGGCGCCTGGCACCCCTGTACACGGCGACGTAGAATTGACCCATCTGCGCCGAGACTCCGTAATTGACGTTTGTAGAATGCATAAATATGCAAATGGGACCTGCCAATGGAGGCGATGTAGGTGCCAGAAGGCTTGTCGGACCCGACAAAGCGCGCTTCATTGGCTGGCGGCGTACGGGTTCCGCGGATGAATATGCAGCCACAAACGTCAATTACGGAGTCTCGCGATCACTGGGTCAAATCTCACTGGCGTTGACACCCCATCCACCCGCTACGAAAGGATTGCTCTATGTCTATGCCCGTGTCCGTGTCCGCCCCCTTGCCCCCGCGCGTCGCCGTCCTCGACGACGATCAGGCGTTCCTCGCTCTCCTGCGCGACGTCCTGACCGACGCCGGCTACGAGGCCCACGCGCTCCGCCTCGGCATCGGCGCGCACGAGGTCCTGCGCACCCTCGCCCCCGCCGCCATCGTCCTCGACCTCCCCGCCGACGCCGACGCGTTGGGGTGGCGCCTCCTCGCCCTCCTCGCGCGGGACGCCCACCTGCGCCACATCCCGCTCGTTGCCTGCGTCCCCGACGACGACGACGCGTCCGAACGCGCCACCGCCCTGCGCCATCCGGTGTCCACCCTGGTCTGCAAGCCTTTCACGCTGGACGGCCTCCTCGCCGCCCTGGAGCGGCTGCGGGGCCGGCACGCGGACGCGCACGTTATGTCACCCCCGCGGGCGTCCGCTCCGCTCTAGCCGCGCGCAACGGCTTCAAGAGCCGCAACAACGTCCCCAGCCCGCCGCCGCTCGCGCCGTCGAACGCCGGCAACACACGCTCCAACGGGATCGCCGCGTCTTGGACCTTGAAGTGCCCAAGGCCCGTCCCCAACGTGACCGAGGGCAGGCACGCCGCCACCGGGTCCGGCTCGTCGGAGAGCAGGTACACCGCGTCCTTGTGGACGGCGACGGGCGTATAGCCGTCCCGGTCCATCTTGTGCAGCGCCCGCGACATGTTCGCGTTGGCCTGAGCGATGATGAGGTGCCGCCAGTCCGGCCGGTACAGCGGGCTGCGCCGCTCGCGCTGCCACGCGCTGTTGAAGCCGCTGATCGTCAGGCTGTAGGTGTATTTGAGCGCGCCCAGGACCAGGCGTCCCGCCGGCGTCGTGTCGGCGTAGAGCGCCGTCCGCGCCCCACGCAGCCGCTCGTACCACGTCTCCATCGCCCGGCTGTGCTGCGTCCACACATACGCCTCGGTGATCGCGACGGCCTGCCCGCGTTCCAGCGCCCACGCCACCGTCGGCGTGCAGGCCCACCGCTCCTCCGCGCCGGCGATCCGCGCCAGCCAGTACCCCGGCAGCTTCTTGTCGAAGGGCAGCTTGCCGGCCGGATCGCGCCGCTCCTCGATGCCGGACAGGCCCAATTCCACCACGCCGGCCGCGCTCAGCCACTGCGCGTTCTTGTCGTAGCTGTGCAGGTACGCCTTGTCTCGCTCGGCCGGCGAGAGCGTGCGCAGCCAACTCAGTTCCGCCACCGTATCGGTCTGGCCCGCCGGCGCCGGCAGCCGCTCCGGATATGCGCGCTTGGCGTCGGCCCCCCGCTTGCCCAGCTCCTGCAGCAGGTCTATCCTGGATTATTCATGAAAACATTCATCGAATTGGATTGGTTGCCGATGGCGGCCTTGCAGGCTCCCAGAGTCCACTTTGGGCGCCAAAATCGGCTCTACGGCCGCTTCAGCCGGTCTACAGGGGTGGGTTGTTCAGCCAGATGCGGTCAATCTGATTAGACCAAAGTGCTCATGAATAATTCAGGCTATCCCTGTGCGGCCCGGCGAGCGGTAGTACGGCACGCCCACGGACCCCGCGTAGGCCAGCAGCGCCGCCACCAGCGTCGCGCCGTCCGTGTCGAGGCCCCACACCGCGTGCTCGTCGTAGAGCGGGAACACGATAGACACGCTCGATCCCGCCTCGCCCTTCTTGCGTAGGTCCAGCCAGGGGGTCAGCGCCGTCGGGAACGCGTGCAGGTCCGCCAAGCCGTCGCTGACGAAGGGGTGGCGCAACTCCCGGAATTGCCCCGCCACAGCGAGCGTGTCGGGCAGGCCGGCCGTGCGCACCCAGGCATCCGTCAGCCACAGGTGGGTCAGCCCATGCCGCCGCGCACCGTTATACAGGTCACCGACGTGCCGGATCGCTCCCCTGATGGGGGCGAGGGGTGTGTCAGCCAGGTGCAGACCGTCTACGTCGAGCACGCCGAGCACGGCCATCGCTGGGCGCGTCGTCATTGTCGTCTGTGTCGTCATCGCCACACTTCTTCAAACATTACCCTGGTGTCCCTGTCGCCGCGCGCAGGGAGCGATAGCGCCAGTTCCTGTGCCCAGCGCAGGCCGGCCGCAGCGGCGAGGGCCACGGTGAGGACGCTTACGGGACACCCGCCCGTGCGCTGCCCGCCCGTGCGCTGCCCGTCCGTGCGTCGCCCGCATGCCCCGTGAGCACGCGTCGCAACTGGTCCCCGAGCCGACAGCGGCAGGGCGCGGCCCGGCAGCACGGACAAGCCACGATTGGAGGCGGCGCGGCACGGGCGGAGGACGGGGGGCGTGCGGCGGCCACCCCGGCGAGCGGCGCGGAGGATAACGCCGCCGGCGGGAGGACAACCGGTGCGGCGGCCGACGCGGCCCCGGCTGCAGCGTGATCCCCCACGCCGCACACCGGGGCGGCCGCCGCACACCGGCCCCCGGCCTGATCGCCGATGGCCGCGCCCTCTCTCGGCGCGGCGACGTCGTACACTACGCGCACCCCGTCGTGGCCCGCTCGCCCTAGCCCACGCTCCACGCACCCCCGCAGCTTGTGCTCCAGCCACTGCCGGTGGGCCTCATCGGGGACGCCAACGCGCAGCAGGTTGCCGTCCAGGCCCGTGGCCGTCGTCGCCTCCACCCAGCGCGCGTAGTTTTCAGGCGTCAGGTCCCGGCGCAACTCACCGCGCACCGCCTGCCACACCGCCTCCGCCGCCGTGGTCGCCAGCGGATCGTCCACGGTATTGACCGCGACCGCGCCCGGCGGGTCTAGCGCGGGGAGCCAGGCCGGGGCCACCGCGCTAGACCCGCCGGCGGGTACCTCGATGAGGCCCCGGAGCGTGGCCAGCAGGTAGGGCATGCGCACGACCCCTCCGGCCCGACCCCGCTTCGTGATTGCCACCGCCTGGGAGCGTGTGATCGCCGCCGCCTCGTCAAGCAGCGCCAGCGTCGCCGCCTCGTCGAGACCCGCCGCGCCCTGCATGTTCAGCACCCGCGTCCGACTCGCTCGCGGCGCGTCGTCGCCAAACTCGGCGGACAAGCGGGCAACGTGCTCGCCGACGGGCGACGTCACATGACCAGCCAGCGTCCGCGTTGCCGTGTCTTCAGTCGTTAAGGTCGTCGAATCGCTCGAATCGAGAGAAGGGTTTACGTGCCTGACGCGCGCCTCTCGTTTCGAGATCTCTGTCTGTCTTCGACTGTTTGTTGTCTCGACTGTTTGTTGTGTGTCCAGATCCGCGACAGGGGCCTGTGTCATCACGCGACAGGGGGTGTCGCGTGGTGGAACAGGGGGGGAGGGGGGGCTGGACGTCTCCTGAGCGGGCGCTGTTCTCGTATCGCGCAGGGAGGGCCACGCCGGCGTCGCCGCGTCCGCGTCCTTGAAGACGATGCCGTAGGTGTTGGCGAGCTGCCCCCGGTGGGGGTCGGCGTTGTGCCGCTTGCGGATGAGGCCGGCCGCGATCAGGCGGTCGAGGGCGCGCACGACGGTGGACTTGGCCAGGCCGGTCCCGTGGTCGAGATGCCGGGCCGGTTTGATGACCGTGCCGTCGGCGTCGCGGACCTCAGTGGTGACGATGCCGTGGCAGATCTGGTCGAGGCTAATCTGGTCGCTGTGGCGCTTGAAGCCGAAGGTACGGCGCGACACGTACATGAGCACCGTGAACGCGGAGGGGCCGGGCGGGGCCATGACCTCGTCGAAATAGGCGTCGGGGATCTGCGTGCCGTTGAGCGTATCGACGCCCCCAAAGGTCCACCCCTCCGCCGGGGCCGTGTCCGTCATGACCAGCGCCGGGGCCGTGTCCGTCATGACCAGCGCCGGGGCCGTATCCAGCATGACCATGCTCATCGCGCACCTCCTCGTGCCCCAAAGCGGAGGAACTGCGCGCGCCAGTAACGGTATTCGGCCAGTTCCCGCGGGGTAGCCGTAGCGAAGGCCTCACGGTGGGCATGGTCTGGTCGGCGGGACGCGCGCTGGGAACGGCCGTTCAGGATGTCGCGCGCGCCCGTGATCGCCCGTTGCAGGGCGTCATCATGGTCCAGGGCGGCAACGACGCGTGCGCGGCTGTTGAGGGTCGTGGTGTGGTCGGCGCGGCCCAGGGCCTGGGCGACAGCCCTATTGGTCAGGTGGTAGTCCTCGGCGAGCAGGTAGGCGCAGAGGTGCCGGGCGTGGGCGACGTGGGTCGCGCGGATCGGGCTAAGGATCGCGTCGGGAGTCACATCGGCTACGGGGTGGGCGTCGTTATAGGCGCGCACAACAGCCGCGATGATGGGCTGCGTATCGACCAGTCCCGTGGGTATCCACACGGGACGTGCACTATCCTGTTGACAGGCGCGCGGGTCCGCGTTATCCTGTCGAGAGAGCATGGGTGTGCTTTGAAGCATAAAAACCTCCTGTGCAGGTCCGCAACCCGGTTTGGAGCTGCTAACTCCTTCGGGCGACGGCCTCCGTTTTGGTGGCTCTGGTGGTTCCTTGTTCGGGTGGCACACCAGCGCCGGTCATATTGAAAATAGGCAGGGCATGTAAGAGGCTCACCGGTTCCCGCCGGTGGGCCTCTTGCATTGTGGCCGCTGCGGCCATAGGTCTGTGCTACATGGCAAACTCCTTCATGATGAGTATTGTAGCCCACGGCCTCCCCTGTCGTAAAGGCGGCACGTAGGGGTAGGCCCCGATCCCCGGTGACAGGCGCTATCCGGCGCGGCTCATGTGCGGTCAGGGAGCACTGTCCAATCGAGGGATTTGCGCTGCTTGGTCGGCGTGCGCGCCGAGCCGGATGCCGGCGGCGCGCTCGTCGATGGTGTGGGTGGGGCCGACGCCGGCGCGGAGGGTGTGGCCTTCGCCACCACGCGCACCGGCGCGTTGGGCATCCCAGCTGGTGCAGCTTCCCGCGCTGGGATGGGCACGGGTACCATCCGCGCGCCCGCGTTCGTCGGTGTCTGTACGGATGCGACGGTTGCGGGCGCGTGCTCTGACTGTGCAGGGGCTTCAAGGCACGCGCGCGGGGCCGGGCGTGTCATCAGACGGCGCATGGCCCGGACGGACCACACCGGCCGCGTGCGCAGGTCCAGGGGCCGCGCCTCGCGGGCGATCGCGACAACGCGCCGCCGAGAACTGGCCGCCAGGTCGTCGGGGAACAGCAGGGGGACACCCGCCTCGCTCGCCGAGCGGCTATCGCGCTCGGGCCGGCGTCCAAACAGGCCGCCCGGCGCGGCCGAGTCGCCTTCCCCACGGGCCAGCACGGTGCGCTGGCCCAGCGCGTCGCTGGCCCACTTGGCATCGTCGCCACGCGTCCCGCCCAACCAGGCCAGCACGTTGCACGAGTCGATGAGGGCCTTAGCCCCCAACTCCCCATAGTCGTCCACGAGCTGCGAGAAGGACTGGAAGCTGATGACGCGGGAGATGCGCGGCTGCCGGCAGATGTTGAACCACGTGGGCGCGTGGGGGATCGCGCCCATCGTGCCGAACTCGTCCAGCAGCAGGCGCACCTCGCGCGCCAACTCCCCGTTGGGCAGCGTGCGCGCCCGGTCCAGCAGCACGGTGAACATCGTGGTGAAGAGTGCCGCGACGAGCGGGCGCAGCGTGTCGTCCCCGGCGGGGATCACGATGTAGAGCGCCACTGGTCGCCGCTCCGCGCGCCCCAGGCGGTCGAGGTCGAGCGTCCCCAAGCCACCGACCACGGCCTTAATGGCGGGGTCGGCGAGCGCGGACAGGCGCGGGGCCAGGCCCGAGGGGATAGAGGAGCGCAGGTCGCGGTGCTCGGCGATGAGCCCGAGGAACTGCGCCGCTGGTCCCGTCTCCGCGCCGCTTGGCCCCTTCTTGAGCGCCTTCTCGATGGCCTCCACGTTGGGTTGCAGCAGCAGGGCCAGCAGCTCGTCCAGCGTGCCGGAGGGGCGGCCGGCCACCGTGGCGACGGCGTGGACGTGCATCACGCCCGCCGCCATCAGGAGGAGGACGGCCTGCTCGAAGTAGGGCTGCGGGGGGGCGCTGTCGGCAGGCTTGGAGTTGTGCAGCCAGGCCCGCGCCCAGTCCTCGGCTTTCGCCGGCGTGCGCACGAGGGCGAGCGGTGCCCATGTCACGCTATTAGCCGGGTTCTGCATGTCCAGCCGGTAGATATCGTGTGTGCGGGAGAGGGCTGCGGCGGTCTGTGTCCAGCCGTCGCCCTTGTTGTCCGTGGCGACGTAATCCACGGTCGGGTCGGGCTCTAACAACTGCGTCTTGAAAAAGGCGTTGCTCTTGCCCAGGCCGGTTGGCGCGTCGATGGCGACCCCTTCGCGCAGCAGCGCCGCCGGCACCCCGACGGTGATCTTCTTGAGCCCGCGTCGCGCCGTCCCCAGCACCATGTCGCCCGGCTTGGCCCGTCGCCGCCGCAGCTCGTCCCAGGTCTGCCAGCGCGCCCCGCCGTAGGTGTTGGCGCGCGTGGGGTCGAGGGTGCGCTTCCTGCGGCCAATGAGGATGAACACGGCAAACAGCGCCAGGAGCGCGCACGCGCCGCCCAGTTCCAGCGGGAGCACCGCGCGCACAGGTGCCCCACTCGGGCGGTGCAGGGTGGCGTAGCGCCAGGCCGCGCCGTGGCGCATCCAGAACGCCCACGGCGTGCTATGGATCGTCGGGGTGAACCCGTGGTAGCCGTGGCGCGCCCACACCCGCGTCGCGCGCAAGGCGGTCAGCCCATTAGCCGCCGGCCAGGCCACCGCGTCGTAGGCCGTCTGATACCATAGCGTTACGACCGCGACGACGTGACGATAGAGGGCCGTGGCCTGGATGACGATCCACCGCGCGCCCACGAGCGGCCCGAGCCAGAGGGCCAGCGCGACGAGCAGGCCAGCGATGAGGCCGGACCACCCGCGCAGGAGCCAGAGCGCGCGGGCCAGCAGCCGGCGCACGGCGCGCAACAGGGCGTGCATCATCGCGCGCGGGAGCCGCGCCAGGCGGCGCGCACCGGCAACGCCGCGCGTCCAGGGGCGGGTGGTGAGGGGCGGGCTAGCGGGTGTGCTCATGGTGCGTCTCTTTTCATCTCTACAGGTCGAGGGCCGGCGTCAGGTCGCGGTCGAGGGTGGCGACGTGGGCAGGGTCGAGATCCAGCCGTGCGCCCGCGAGATCCGCGCCGTTGTACACGACGGCGGCCTGACGGGCCGTCTTCTCGTCGGGGTAGGCGTTCCCCGTGGGGCTATTGTCGGGGCCGTCGGCGACGCGCACCGGCTCCCAGCCGTCGGTGTCGCGCTCGATGGGGCCGGCGGCGTAGCGCCCGAGCGCGAAGCCGTCCCCCGCCCACTCGACCTCAAGCCAGGTAGCGCCCATGGCGGCGAGCGTGTCGATCTGCGCGTCGTACAGCGCGGGGTCGAGGGTCGCCGGGGTGGGGACGTTGGTTGCTTGTGCCGCGTCGGTCGCCCACACCGCATCATAGTCGTCGGCCGGGTTAATGATCTCGACAGCGTGCGGCTCGGGATGCGCCTCGGCGTACGCGGCGGTCACGACCGGATCGGTGACGTCATAGAGGTGGCCGTCGCCTGGTTGGGGGCCGGTTTGCTCCCACGCATAGTACGTCGTCGCCTCCTCCCCGATGGGGGTCAGGTCGCCGGGGGTGAGCGCGGCCGGCGCCTGGTCCACCCACACCGCATAGGGCGGGTCGATGCCCTGGGCCAACGCCCCCTCGATCGCGGCGATCTCGGTCGGGTCGGTGATCGGCTGCCAGCGGAGGTCATCGGGGCCGAAGCCGTCCGGCTCCCGCGTGTAGTACGTCACCTCCTGGTCGATGGCGGCGTCCAGGGGGGGTGTCTCGTTCGTGAAAGCCTGCCCCTCAGGGCCGCTCGTGAGCGTCCAGTCGTAGGGCGCGCTATCTCTCTCGTCGCGGGCCGCGTTCGTCATCGTGTGCTCCTTGTGCGTCGCGTGCGAGGCGGCGTCCCCGCGCGGCAGGTGTCAAGCAGTTCGGCCGCGGTCATGCCCTCCCGCGCGCCCCAGGCGAGCAGGCGTTGCAACGGCTTCCAGGTCAGCGGGCACAGGAGGCTCCCTACTGGGGCGAGTGACGCCGCCGCCTGAAGGAGGCGACACGGCGAGGGGTTGGCCCTCCTGCACGGTCAGGACGAGCCCCTGACCGTCGACGGTGTACGCGAGCGCGTCCCTGGCCCCCCTGACCTGGCGCACGCGTCGCGGGGTCATCGTTGGTCCCATCGTGCTGTTCCTCCGTATGCCTGCTGACAGGCGGCGGTCCCGTCGCCGTTGCGCGCCCGGATCTCGGCCGCGCGCACGTCCCCGCGCGTTTCCAGAAAGCCGTCGGGGCACCAGTGTCGTCGGCGCAACTCGACACCTGTGATCGTCGCTTTGCCGGGCCAGTGGGTGCGCGCGGCCGCACCACCAATCAGGACGTGGGCATGCGGCGTGTCCGTGTTGGTGTGGATGGCCGCGACCCAGGCGAGGCGCTGGTATAGCTCGTGGCCCAGGTCCATCAGGATCGCGCGCGTCCAGGCGTGCAGGTCGATCAGACGGACCAGGCCCCAGCGCGGCGAGGGGGACAGGATGACCCGATGGAACGTCACCCGCGGGCCAATCGCGGCGGTCAGGATGGCGCGCGCCGTCGCGCGGTCGGTGATCTCACCGTCAGGCCCGAACAGAGCCCGCATCTCGTGCGCCTCGCCGGGGCGGAAGCTACCTTTAAGGTGATCCACCTGATCCTCGATCTTTTGTGCCGCCCACGGCCCATCGGGCTCGTAGCGCCACTCAACGTGCGTCTGCGCCATCAGGCCACCTGCCCCTCGGACACGCGCAGGTCCAGGCGCGCGATCTCGCCGCGCACGACGGCGCGCTCAGCCCCTAGGACCGCGACGCCCTCGATGCGCTGCGCCTCCTCGAAGCCGTAGTCCTGGCCGAAGTACGCGAAAATTTCCAGGTGTGCCAGCGCGGCCTCCTTGTGGCTTGCCTTCACGGCGTCGTGGGCCGCCGTCAGCGCGGCGCGCAGGGCCACGATCTCGGCGTGCAGCGGCTGCGTCGCGGCCTTCAACTCGTCCGCGACGCGCTGCCCTAGCGCGTCCACGATGGCCGGCGCCGCCAACTCGCCCATGCTCTGCGCCGAGGCGGCCATCACGCCGGCCCGGATCAGCTCATCGGCCGCCGCCGACATCGACTCGGCCTTGGTGCGCTCGGCGTACTCCTTGAGCGCCTGCCTCGTCTCCGGCTGCACGTACACCTTGATGGATTGTTTCGCCTCTGGCTGTGCGTCGGTCGGCATGTCGTCTTTCTCCCTCTCTCGCGCTACCACGCGACGCTACGCCGCCTCGTCGCGGCGCAACAAGCCCGCGCCGGTGGTGATCACCGTGGTCGCCGCGCCCGTCACCCAGCCCGCGCCGCCCGCGCCCAGCAGGAGCAGCAGGCCGCCCGTGACCGTGCCCCAGGCGACCCCGAATGACACCGCGCCGCGCCAGGGGGCCGCGCCATGTGGCCGCTGGGCGGGCAGCGCGGCGAGCATCCGGCGGGCCTCCTCCCCGCGCGCGGTGATCCGATAGTGTTCGCGGGGCGTTTCCGCATTGACGGCGGGATCGGGCCGCGTCCCCGTCCGCACGATCAGGGCGTCGGCGCACAGAGCAGCGAGCGTCGCGTAGACCCAGGCCGTGCCCGCTGAGGCCGCGCCCCACGCCCGGTGGCCCTGCCCCGCGTCCCGGCCTGTGCCCGCGAGCGCGTAGCGGAGGACATAGGTGTGCCGCTCCTCCCCATCGGCGAGGGCGCACAGCACGGCGTACTGGCGCTCCTGGGTGGCGGTGCGCGGGGGCAGGGGTACCAGCTCCGGCGTGCGCAGGGCCTCCGCCCCCTGGGCGGTGATGCGGTAGTAGTCGCGCGGCGCGTCGTCCAGCGCGAGGTCGGCCCGCGGGGCGGTCTCCACGATCAGGCCGTCCGTAAGCAGGGAGCGGATGCTGCGGTAGAGCGTGGTCGGGCCGATGGGCGCGGCCCCCGGTAGCGCCCTGACCGCGCACAGGATGGCGTACCCGTGCCGTTCCTCGCCGTCGGCGAGCACGCGCAGCACGTCGTACTGCCGGTGGGGCGGGCGCGGACAGGACGGAGGCGGCGGGGCGAGCGGGGCAAGCGGTATCCCCGGCTGGTCGAGCAGGGCGCGGCCACGCGGGGTGAGGCGGTAGTAGCGCCGGCGCCCATCCTCCCACGCGGGATCGGGCCTCCGGTCCGTCTGCACGATCAGGCCGTCCTCCAACAGGTGTTTGATGGCGCGGTAGAGCGTGCCGGGGCCGAGGATCACCCTACCGTTGGTGCGCTCCTCGACGGCCTCCATGATGGCGTAGCCGTGGCGCTCCTCCCCGTCGGTGAGCGCCCGCAAGATGTCGTGGTCGCGATCCGTCATGGTCATGGTCCCTATTCCTCCCTGTCTTGCTTGTGGGAGTCCGGCCGGGGTCCTCTCGCCCCGGCCAGGCTCCTTTGTCGTTACCGCCGTTACCGCTGTGGTGTTTGCACGGGCCGCTCGAACACGTAGAGCAGTTGGCCGGATGTCCCGAGCGACATGCTGGCGATGACGGGCGGCCCAACTAAACGCCACCCCTGCTGACCTAGCTCGTTGAGGCGTGGCGGCTGGCAATCGAACTCCTGCCAATACGCCCACTTCTGCGGAGCTTCTACGACCGTGGAGATGCGTGGGCGTTGTGCCTCGGTCTGATTAACGGCCATTGGTCTTCCCCTTCTCTTTCTCCGACATGGCAGGTTCTAAGCGCCGCGCGAGGGCGCGGAAGAGGTGGCCCCGCCACGTCAAGCCCCGGCGCGCACTCTCCCGCTTGGCGTAGGACAGCAAGAGCCGCCCCAGGAGCTGCCCTTGCGGCGCGAGTGCCCCCGAGAGGGCCAGGATCACGACGGCCCCAACAAACAGCAGGGCGTCGCGGGCGAGGCCCAGGAGGGGATGCCCGACGGCGTGGACCGCCAGGACCGTCCCCGCGAGCACGAGGAGCGCGGCCAGCCGCAGCACGAGCCCCAGCGCCGGCGACATCTCCACGGAGCGCACGTCATCCGTCGAGCGGCGCACCATCTTGGGCACGGCCAGGATATAGAGGCCCCGCCCCGTCGCACGCGCCGCGCGCTGTAGGTGTCGTTTCATTCGATCAGTCCCCACTCCGCGTTGATGGGCGGCGCGATAGACGCCATCTCGGACACGCTAGCGTTGGGCATCTCCGTCACCGAGGGCATGGCGGGCGTACCCCCGCTTGCAGCAGTGCGAGCACTGCCCGCCGCCACGGCCGCGCCACCAGCCCCGACGGTGGCGACCGACGTCGCCATCCTGACGGCGGTCCCGAGCATGGGTACGTTGCCGATGCCCAGGGCGCGCGAGGCCCCGCCGCCGAGCAGCGCGTCGCCCAGGCGCGGCGCCCCGTAGAGCACGAGCGCGCCGGCCAACGCCGCGGCCAGCGATTGCAGGCCGCCGGTGTGGGCGAACACCGCGAGCATCGCCCGCACGGCCACGAGCGCGATAGCATAGGACACGCCCCACAACGTCAGGCTGAACCACAACCGCGCCCAGGCCACGGCCACCCCGCGCGTGAGCGGCGTCACCATGCAGATCGCGCACACGGGCGTCGCCAGGTAGACCGCCGCGCCGTACATGGTCCCGATGGTCCGCGTGATGGCAATGAGCACCAGCAACACGAAGAAGGCGACGACGAAGCCCCCGATCACGCCCAGGAACACGGGGTTGACGCCGATGACCGTGAGTAAGTCGCCGCTGATGAGGCCCGTCACCAGCAGGCCGATGGTGGCCCCGCCCTGGTTGTTGGGGTCGGCTAGGATTTGCCCCGACGCGTCGTTGACCGCTCCGATGTAGAGGTGCAGCAGGCCGGGGAGCGCGGTGGTGAGGGCCAGGCCCAGCCCGCCCTCGACCAGCTGCGTGGCCGCCTCCCCGCCCGGTCCCAGGCCCAGACGCCGCGCGTACCACGTCGTCACCCCGGCCAGGAACAGCACCCCGAACAGGTCGCGCGCGAGTTGCTGCATCGTCGTGAAGATGGGTTGTAGCTCGCCGATGCGCGTGTAGTCTTGCTGCGTGGTGAGATCGATGGCGACCTGCCGGCCGATGGCGTCGGCCCCAGCGGTGGCCCCGTGGGCGAGCCAGGAGCCGAGGGAGCCGAAGGGGTCGAGGCAGACGCTCCAATTGATGACGGGGACGGTGAAGCCCAGGCCGCCGCAGGCGGGCGGCGGCGGCGGGGGTGGGTCCACCGTGAACGAGGCGGACGTGGAGAGCGTGGGGTGCGTACCCGACGCGTAGAGGCGGTGCGTGCCGACGCCGGGCGTGGGATCGACGCCCAGGACAAGATCGACGCTGGTATCGCCGTTGCCATCGGCGGTGTGTGCGGCGATCTCTGTCCCGCCGACCTGATCCCAGGCGAGCGTCACGTCTTGGTTGGGCGCGAAGCCGGAGAGGTCGACCGTGAGCACCGTGCCCCGCGTCGCCTGCGCATGGGTGAGCGAGAGCGTGACGTGGGGGTGGTACACGGGCGCGGGCGGGGTGGCGACGGTGAAGGCCGCGCCGGCGGACGTGTGGCTCGGGCCGACGGCGCGCACCTCGTGCGGCCCGTCGGCGGCGTCGTGGGGGACGACCGTGCGCAGGGCGACGTAGCCCGCGTCGTCGGTCGTGCCGCGCGTCAGGTACGTGCCATCCCAATAGGCCGTGACCTGTCCGTTGGGGGGGAAGTCGCTGGCCACGACGAGGAGCGCCGTGCCGGACGCGCCCTGCGTCGCGGAGAGTTGGAGCGTCGGGTGGTATGTCGGCGCCGGGGCGGGTGGGGGCGGCGCGGACGCGGCGTGCGCGCGAGCCGTCCCTCCGGTCCCAAGGGTGCCCAGGGCGAGCAACACGAGCACGGCCAAGGCGGCGAGGGGTGCGATCAGTCGGCGCATCGGGTCTCCTCCTGGCGCGGCGGATGCCCCTGTGTGGAGGGGCGTGGTGTGTCGGCGACGCCCAGGCCGCGCAGCAATGTCGTGGCGTCCATGGCCGCGATGAGGGCCACGAGACGGCGCTCCTCCCCCAGGGCCGCCCGCCGGCCGCGCTCTGTCAGGCGATAGTAGCGGCGGCGTGTGTCGCAGCGCCCCGCGTCGGGGCGCGCGTCAATCTCCTCGATCAGGCCGTCGGTGCGCAGCCGGTCGAGCACGCGATAGAGCGTGCCCGGCGCGAGAGCGACCTCACGGACGCCGCGCGCGACGACCTGCTGCATGATGGCGTCGCCATGACGCGGCCCGTCACCGAGGGTGATCAGGACGTGGAGCGCCACGGGGGTCAGCGCCGTCGCTGCCGGCGGGCCGTCCGCATGGGTGTCGTTTAGCGCGCGGCGGTCCATACCGCACCTCCTGTCCCGGCTGTCGTGGTCTCCCCGTTATCGGCGACGGCGGGGATGTCGTCGGGGGTGTCGTCGCACGCGCTCGCCTGGCGGGCGGCGTCGACCTCCTCGGGGGTGGCGCCCTCGGCGAGCAGGCACACCGCCTGGTACACCTCGTCGCCCGTCGGGTCCTCGGGGTCGGCGGCGACAGCGCGGACCATCCGCGCGCGGTACTCCTTGTCGTCAGGGTCGGAGGCGAACAACCACGCCTCCTCGGACGACGACGGCACGTTGACCACCCCGCGCGCCGGCCGACTGGCGGTCTTGGTGGTGCGGATCATGAACATCTGCGCGTACTCGAGCTTTTTCTTGTCAGGGGCCACCTTGCCGGCGAGGTCGCCGATCTGTGCGGCCTCCCCGTCGGTCAGGTGGAGTTTGCCCG
>JAABUJ010003109.1_pt1 | contig 19152 bp, 18 predicted proteins | sample 5559131 | NCBI WGS metagenome assembly JAABUJ01 (sample SAMN10711875, study PRJNA513366) | rock metagenome | isolation source: Antarctica rocks | place: Antarctica: Victoria Land, Mt New Zealand nord | collected 2016-01-07 | reverse complement strand
AGCAGATCTTCGAACAGGTCAACGATCCGACCAACATCGCGGTGAACAGCCGGTCATCGGGCAGGCAGGTCGGCTTGCCGTGGCGACCCCGGCCACCGGTTGCGGAGGTCTCCCATTCGGCCACCGTCGATCTCGTCGGCTGAGGCGAAGTAGAAGAAGCGGAGCTCCCGGCGGGCGAATTGCCAACCCTCATCGGAGAGTTGGTATTCATCGCTGTATCGGATGGCGGCGCGTAGCGGTGGGGCATCCTTACGCCCCATCTCGGCATGGGCCGATACTTCGCCTATGGCATGACCCGGCTCTGCGAATGACACCGTATGGGTGTGCGGATAGTGGAAGCTATAGGTGATGGCACGTAACCGCTCGACGTAGAAGGCGTAGATGGCGTTTGTGCCGATCACCTGCGCGCTGCCGCGGTGCCCAAAACTGCCGTCTGCCGTGAACAGCGCCGCGAGAGCGGGGAAATTCCGGTCGTCGACAGCCGCGCAATATCGGGCGACAAGATCAGCCAGAGCTGCGCGCGCCTCTAGTCGGCCAACCCGCTCGTACAGGTCCATTGCGGTGGGCGCCACGCCCTCAGTTCCCCAAGTAGGCGGCGCGGAGGTGCTGCTCGTCGGAGAAACGGTCTGCTCCGCCCTCGCTGCTGATCTGACCGTTGCGAACGACATAGACGTACTCGCAACGGTCGAGCGCAAGTCGGGCATTTTGCTCCACCAGAAGTACGGTGAGGTCGGCAAAGACTTCGTCGAGGGCGCGATACACAGCTTGTGCGGTGATGGGGGCCAGACCGAGCGAGACCTCGTCGAGCAGCAGCAGTTTCGGCTGGTGCATCATGGCCCGTCCCACAGCGAGCATCTGCTGCTCGCCACCGGATAGTAACCCTGCTGGTAGGCCCATCCGCTCACGGAGAGGCGGAAAGGTTGCCAGCACACTTTCGATCTGTTGGGCAACTCGCCGGCGATATAGGTGACCGGCCACCTTGAGATTCTCCTCGACCGTCATGTTAGAAAAGACGCGACGCCCCTCGGGAACGTGGACGAGGCCCCGGCGCACGATATCGACCGGCTTGAGTTGGGTGATGTCCTCACCATCGAAAGTGACGCTGCCGCTGCGGCAGCGTAGGAAGCCGGAGATTCCTTTCAGCAGAGTCGACTTACCGGCCCCGTTCGGCCCGAGCAGCGCAGTCCGAGTTCCAGCTTGCAGGGCCAGCGACACGCCGTGCACGACCGAGGACTTGTTGTAGCCCAGCACCACGTTGTTGAGGACGAGAACGTTATTCGCCAAGGTACGCCTCCATGACGGCGGGTGATTCCAGCGTCTGCTGCGGGGTTCCTTCCGCAATGACCTCACCGGCCGCCATCGCGACGACCCGCTCGCAGACGCGACGCACCAGTTCAACGTTGTGTTCAATGATGACGACGGTCGTGCCTTGGGGTCTCGTTAGTTCGAGCACCTGGTCAAGCAGCGCGTCGGCCTCGTCGGGGGGCAGTCCGGCGGCAGGCTCGTCGAGCAGCAGTAGACGTGGCTGGGTCGCAAGAGCACGCGCGACATCGACCCGCTTCTGTACGCCGTATGGGAGATCGTCGGCGCGATCTAATGCAACGTCGGCGAGGCCGAGGAGCTCCAGCAGTGCCATCGCCTGCCTTTTTTCCTCTCGCTCGCTGCGAATGACCGACGGCAAACGGAGGACTTCGGCCAACAGCCCGTAGGAAATGAAGCGATGTCGACCTATCATGACGTGATCAAGCGGGGTCATCCCGGAGTGCAGCGACAGGTTCTGGAAGGTGCGTCCGATGCCGCTGGCGGACCGCTTCCGCAACGGTAGTCGGGTTAGGTCGCTGGCGCCGAATCGCACGCTGCCTGTGGAGGACACGACGCCGCACACCGCGTTGAACAGGGTTGTCTTACCGGCGCCATTGGGCCCGATCAGGCCGAGTACCTGCCCGGCGGGGATGTCGAGGCTGACACCCCGCACCGCGTGCACTCCGCCGAAGTCCACGCGCATGTCAGACAGCACCAGCGGCAGGCCTTCGTCAGATGCGATCGTCCCGACTTCTGGGCGCAGTTGGGTGACCGCCTGCTCGCTGTCCGCCGCAGGGATAGCAGGGACCGCCGGGGGGACACGCTTCCGCAGGCGATGTGCCACCGCGTCGACCGCTCGGTTCAGCAGTTGGACGATGCCACCGGGGGCAAAGATGATCACGGCAAGCAAGGTGACACCGTAGAGGATTCCCTCGTATGCTTGTATAGCACGGAACTGCTCGGGTAAGCCGATGACGAAGGCGGCGCCAAGAACCCCCCCGAGCAATCGGCTCTGGCCGCCAATGATCGCGAGTACTACGAGTTGAATGGACAGGTTGTAATTGAAAGTCTCGGGGCTCACGAAGGAAACCGCATGGCCGTAGAGGACGCCGCCAGCTGCGGTCAGGGCCGCACTCAGCGCGAAGGCCACGATGCGCCGTCGCTCGACTTCAATGCCGACCGATTGTGCGGCAACCTCGGCCGTGCGTAGCGCGTGGAACGCTCGGCCGCTGCGGCCACGCATGATGTTGTAGGTCAGAAGCAGGCATAGGCCGAGGACGACGATCGAGGAGCTGAACAGATTGACCGGCGATCCGAAAACACGCAGACTGCTCACTGACAGTCCGCTGTTACCGCCTGTCACAGGGTCCCATAAGTACAGCACCTGCTGACCGGCGAAGCCCAGCGCTAGTGTGCCAGCGGCCAGCAGCAGGCCAGACAGGCGCAGCGATGGCAGGCCCACTAATGCGCCGAGCACGGCGGCAAGCAAAGTCGCCACTATGAGTTCAGCCGGCAGGCCAATGCTGGTCCGCTCCGCGACGTTCGCCGCGGTGTAGGCGCCGACGGCGAAGAACACAGCGTGTCCCAACGACAACTGCCCCGCTACACCGATGAGCAGGACGATGCCCGCGGCGACGATGGCGTAGACAGTGATCAGCGTCAACGTGTACTGACGGTAGGGGTCGAAGGACGAGCCGATACCCCACACGATGGCGAGCGCAAGCGCTCCCCGAACGATAGTGTGCGCCAACACGGGGCGGACAATACGGCCCAAACCGCTTGCCGGATGGGGGCCGCTGTCGATGTGTCGGCTCTTGGTCAGCGATGTCGGCTCAGACACGCCGCGCCACCAGGGATCGGTTAAACAGTCCGGAGGGTCGCGCGAGCAGCGCGCCGAGGATGATGAGCAGCGGCAAGATCGGTGCCAGGCTCGACGACACATACTTTATTGAGAGCGCCTCGAGGACGCCGAGCAGCAGACCACCTCCGACCGCTCCGGGAATGCTAACGAAGCCACCGAGCACCGCTGCCGTGAAGCCCTTTATGAAGATCGGGCTCATGTAACCGATCTGCACGAACAGGAGCGGTCCGAACAGCACCCCCGTGATCCCGCCGATCGCGCCGGAAAGCATCCAGACCATTCGCGACACATGCTGGGGCGAGATACCTTGCAACTCGGTGGCGAACTGGTCATCGGAGAATGCTCGCATAGCCAGCCCGAGTCGTGTGTGCGTTAGCAAGTATCCGACAGCGAGCAAGATGAGGATGGTCGTGCAGGCGATGACGATGTAGGTACGGCTAATTGATACACCGCCGAGGTGCACATCGGTACCGCTCAAAGGAGCCGGTAACGACCGCGTGTCCGGACCCCAGATGCGCTGAGTGACGTTTCCCACGATCGAGTCGATGGCCAGCGTCGCAATGACGAGGCTCAGTAGTGAGGCCCCGAGGAGCGGCCGGACGGCCACGCGCTCGACGACACCGCCGATCGCACCGCCGACCGCGATGCCAGCCAGCGCCCCGACGATCCAAGGCAAGTTAGCGACGACAATAACCTCGTAAGCCACGAAGCCGCTGACCGCCGCCATGGTGCCCTGGGCGAAGTTCAGGGCGCGCGAGGTCTTGTAGATCAGTACAAGTGCCAGCCCTACCAGGCTGTAACTGATGCCGTTCTCCAAGCCGGAGACGAGGAGCTGAATGAGTGCGGTCAACGGTCCTCCTTCGTGTTACCCCTCTGGCAGCTAATCGGGCCACCGAATCCGAAGATTAGGAGCCGGATCCCGTCAGGAACGGGCTGACCGGCTTCCACTGGCCGTCTTTCCCGGCCACCACGAGCACACTGCGGTTCCCGAGGTGGTTGCTCGCGGAGAACGAAACGGGGGCCGTTATACCACCGGTGTCGAGGTTCTGAGTGGACTGGAGGGCGGAGATTAGCGCCTCGCGGGTGATGGGGCCCTTAACAGCATCCAGAGCGTGAGCCACGATCTGTCCGGTCACCCAGCTATGCAGGGCAAACGTGCCTGGCTGGTATCCCGGTTCGTACTTGGCGAACGCGTCGAGGAACTCCCTGACGCCAGGGATGTCCTGATCCGAGGACGGTGCCGTAATACTCACTGCATGCTGTCCATCGGCTAGATTACCCGCGAGCTTGAACACGAGCGGCGACACGGTTCCTGTAGATCCCCAGACGCGCACGTCACCCATACCTAATTGCTTGAGTTCCTTAAGTACCGTGGCCATCCATGAATCGGAACCGTGGAACATCAGGTCGGTGATACCCGCAGAGCGCAACGCTATCAGCTGCGGCTCCCAGTTCGTCGTACCGGTTGGGTAAGTCTGAGAAGCAACTACTGCATTTCCGGCACTGCCTTTCTTGAAGCCCGCCGCCGCGGCCTGGCCGTCGGCGCTGTCGAGAGCGAGTGTCCCGAATTTGGGCGCGCCGGTGGTGTTTTTGGCGATCCAGTCGGATAATGCCGACTCCTGAATATCCGAGGGCGGAACAATAGTAAACACGTACGGTCCAGGATTCGCCATCTGAGGCGCAAGTGCGTAGGGGAACAAGTACGGCACCTTGGCATTGTTATACGTATCCAGCGCGGCGAGCGCGGTCGATCCGACATCGCCCCAGTCTGCGAAGACTTGCTTCTGCTGGATTAGGTATTTGGCGGCCGCCACGTTACCTTGGTTAGTGAAGTGGCTGTCCTGCACCTCGAGAGCCCACTTGTGCCCGTTGGTGCCACCTTTGTCGTTTAGGTATTTGATAAAGACCTCAGCGCCCTTCTGGCCATCGGTCCCGAGTGAGCTCGCTGGCCCGCTTAACGGCGTCGACATGCCGAATGTGACCGTGTCCTTCGTGACGCCCGGGGTGCCACCCGAGTCAGACGAACCACTACACGCGGCAGCAACTAAAGCGAGAAGGAGGAGCGGTACGAGCGTGGCTATGAACCTACGTCTGGGAAGCATGGTGGGGCTCCGTTCGTCCATCGGATACGCAAGGAATATTATTATCAGTATTATCAGGGAGCGTCAAGAGCTCGCGTTGACTCACGGAAATCCCGCGCGTAGCGGGTGCATCGGTCATGATGCTGGTTGGCGGCCAGGTCTACACCCAGAAGATGGGTTTGGCGATGAGCCAGCGCCAGGCAGTGACCAGGGTGAAAGCGCGGGCCTATGCCGTGCCGACCGAGCGGAGAAGCCCGGGATCCTCGATGAATTGGTCGAGCTGACCGGCTGGCACCGCGACTACTCGCTGGTGCTGGGCGGTGAAGCCGATGCGGTCTTCCCGGCTGCTGACGTGGCCGCCATGGCGGCGGCCCGGCACATCGAGCCGGTGATGGTCGAAGGGATCGGCCGCGACCTCATGCTCGACGACGGCTGGGAGCAGGTCGCCGACCGGCTGGCCGAGTGGATCCTGACGACCGTCTCGGCCGAGGCCCCTCCGACCTCCTAACCCCCACGGCGAACTCGCAGTTGGCGAAAGCCAGCGTACGCCCGACCCTGCGCCGCCAGAGTCAGGGCCGCAGCGCGATCTTGCCGGTGACCGCGCGGTCAGCGAAGAGCTGCAGGGCCTTCGATGCGTCGGCGAGCGGGAGCACCTGCGGGCGGCGCGGGTGCAGCTCGGCGCGGGCGACCCGACCCAGCACGTCGGCGACCAGTTCGCGGGCGGCGGACTGGTCGCCCCGCGCCCAGTCGCCCCAGTCCACGCCGACGATCGAGCGGTTGCGCAGCAGCACGATGTTGGCCGGCAGTCGGGGGATGTCGCCGGAGGCGAAGCCCAGCACGCAGAACCGCCCGCCGCTGCCGAGCACGCGCAGCGCCGACTCCGCCGACGGCCCGCCGACCGGGTCGATCACCACGTCCGCACCGCCGCCGGTGACCTCACGGATCCGGTCCTTGAGGTCGGTGTAGTCGATCGCGACCTCAGCCCCGGCCGAGGTCGCCGCGTCCCGCTTCTCCCGCGACGACGCCACCGCGACCACCCGCGCGCCGAGCCCGCGCGCGACGTCGACCGCGGCCAGCCCTATCCCACCGCCGGCCCCGAGCACCACCACCCACTCGCCGGACCGGACCGTGACGCGGTTCGTCACCCCGAAGACCAGCGTGCAGTAGCTCTCGAGCGCCGTCGCCGCGACCTCCGGGGCAACCCCGTCGGAGACCCGAACGATCGCCTCGGCCGGCAGCGCGAGGTGCGAGGCGAACCCGCCGAACGCGGTGAGCAGGGCGACGACGGCGTCCCCGACGGCTGGTATCCGCACCCCGCGGCCGACCGCGACGACCCGTCCCGCGGCCGTCGAGCCCGGCGTGTAGGGCAGCGGCGGACGCACCTGGTAGCGGCCCCGTGCGATCAGGCCGTCAACGAAGCTGACGCCGGAGGCCTCGACCTCGACGAGCACCTCGCCGGGGCCGGGCTCCGGCGTCGGTTCCCTCGTGAGCTCGACCGTCGCCGGCTCCGCGAACTCCCGGCACACCACTCGTTCCACCGCTGCTCCTCCACGTCTCCGCGCCCCGCCGGACGCAGCCTCCCACGCGGCAGCGCCGATGTTATACAATTAGCCGTTGGCGCGGGTGGCGACACACTCGGCACAATCTCAGGTAGCGGGGGAAGCAGTTCGTCGCTGTCGCCCAGCGCCTCAGGGCCAAAGACCCTGCGCCACCGGGTAGCTCCGCTCTTGCCACTCCTCCAGCCGCCGGAGTTTACTGCTCCGCAGCGGTCTTGTGCGACCTGTCCGCCCGCTTGTACCGCGTCGCGATCGTCTTGGTCACCGCATGCCGCTGGCTCCTCGAAATCCCATCCCCTGCGCCCAACCGGCCCGCCGAAGCCAGCCCGGTAGGCACGCCGCACGCACGCATTCCCAGATGAGTCAACGACCCCTCCCACGCGCGCATCTTTGATGAGTCAACGCGGGTGGCCCGGTGTCAAGATGCGCGCGTAGCGGGAGTCGTTGACTCATCAGCGGATGCGCGTGTGGCAGCGGCTGGGGTGAGGGGTTTGACGGTGGCCCGCGTCTTGCTGGTGGTCACGGTGAGCAACTCGGCGGTGAGGGCCTGGATCTGGCGTTGGATGGCGGCGGGGTTCAGCTCGGCGTGGGTGGCGGCGAGGATCGCTTTGTCCTGCGCGGTGCCGCTGTCGTGTCCGATAGCGCGGCGGCACGGGGTGGTCGCGGTGTCGTAGGTCTTGGTGACCTTGGCGCCGTTGCGGACCTTGGAGACGAGCTTCTGCTGCGGGCTGAAGTAGTTCGTCATCTGCGACTGCAGCACCCAAATCCTGTTGAGCAGCAGCGACTCTGGTGGTGTGTCGTAACGGTGGTAGCCGACGACGGTACGCACGATCGCCCAATTCTTCTGCTCCACATACGCCCAATCGTTGGAATTGCCCGACCGGGAACGGGTGAAGGTGATCTGCTCGGCTTCACACCAGCGCAGCAGGTGCCAGTTGATGAACTCGCTGCCGTTATCGGATTCGACCCCGAGGATCGGGAACGGGAACACCGCCCTGATCTCGAGAAGTGCCGCGAACACCCACTTTTGGGCCTTGTTCTGCACGGAGCGGTTCTCGGTCCAGCCCGTGGTGATATCGGTCACGGTCAGTGTGTAGGCGTGATCACCGATCGCGTTGCCGCCCTGGTGCCCGACCAGGTCGATCGCCACAAACCCCAGCACGGCGTCGTCCCACTGCGCCCACGTGCGGATCAGGATCGCATCCTTCAGCAACGAGCCGGGCTTGGTGTGTGAGTGACCCCGAACTTCTAATTTCGCCCGGTCAGCAGCCAGGCGGCGGTCGATCGTGGCCGCCGACATTCCCATCAACGTCACTGCAACCTCCTCGCTGAGGTCCAGCTCGCCGAAGCGGCGCAGCGTCGGAACCAACTCACCCAGCACCGGGGCCAGCCGCTTGCCCGTCGGGGCGCCCAAGACTGCCCAGCAGAACTGCAGCGCCCCAATGACTTCCAGCCCGTACAGCGGCGGCCTCGGCTTGCGCGGTGGGACGACCCGGGGCTTCAACGCCTGCCCAAGTGCCTTCCGGGCATGGTTGCGGTGCCAGCCCGTCGTCGCACACAGCTCGTCGATGATCGTCCTCTTGTGCGACCTGTCCGCCCGCTTGTACCGCGTCGCGATCGCCTTGGTCACCGCATGCCGCTGGCTCATCGAAAGTCCCATCCCCTGCGCCCAACCGGCCCGCCGAAGCCAGCCCGGTAGGCGCGCCGCACGCACGCATTCCCAGATGAGTCAACGACCCCTCCCACGCGCGCATCTTTGATGAGTCAACGCGGGTGGTTGACACGATAACCATGCTCACGAATAACATGCATACGGTCGACCGTCCGTGCGGTTGACGCTGTGAACGACCCGATGAAAGGACCCCTATGCTGGCCGAGCTGTCACCCCACCACCGCGAGCTCGTCGACCGAGCCCGGGAGGTGGCCGAGAAGGTCCGCCCTGTCGCCGCCGAGGCCGACGGGGCCGTCGACGTGCACCCGGTGTGCCGCGATGCGCTGCGGGAGAGCGGCCTGGCGGGGTTGACCGTGCCGGCGCGTCACGGCGGCACCGACGACGAGGTGGACCCGTTGGCGGTCACCGTGGTCCGCGAGGTGTTCGGAGGGGTCTCCGCGCATCTGGACTCGTTGTTCGGAATGCAAGGCATCGGGAGCTACGCGCTGTCGGTGGCCGGGGGCGAGCGGGCCCAGGCGCACTGGTTGCCGCAGGTGGTCTCGCTGGACGCGATCGCCGCCCTCGGGCTCACCGAGCCGCAGGTCGGCAGCGACCTAAAGGCCATCACCACCACGGTCCGCGCCGACGGTGACGACCTGGTCCTCGACGGGAACAAGAGCTGGATCACCAACGCGCCGGCCGCCGCGTTCGTCACGGTGCTCGCGCGGGAGGACGACGGGTACTCGCTTGTGCTGGTGCCCACCGACACCCCCGGTGTCACGGTCACCTCGGGTCCGGGACTGATCGCTCCGCATGTCATCGGCGAGGTGCGCCTCCAGGGCGCCCGGGTGCCCGCCGACTTGCGCGTCGGGGAGCCAGGGCAGGCGTTCCGGCTGGCGCTGGCGACGCTGGCGACCTTCCGGGTGTCAGTCGCCGGGTCGGCCGTCGGACTGGCCCAAGCCGCCCTCGACGAGGCGGTGCGCCACACCACGACCCGCGAGCAGTTCGGTACCACGCTCTCCCGGCTCGGCTCGATGCCCGAGGTGCTCGGCAGCTGCTGGAGCGACGTGGAGCAGGCCCGGCTGCTGACCTACGCCGCCGCCCGTGCCGCCGCCTCCGACCCTTTCGCCGCCCTGCACTGGTCGTCGATGGCCAAGGTGGCCGCCACCGAGACCGCGGGGCGGGTGGCCGACCGCTGCGTGCAGGCGATGGGCCGCTTCGGGTTGGAAACCGGATCGACGATCGAGCGGCTCTACCGCAACGCGCGGCCGATGCGGATCTACGAGGGCGGCAACGAGGTCCTCCTCGGCCAGCTCGCCAAGACGCTGACCAAACCCACACCGAATCCGGCTCGCTGACTCGTCACCGGAAAGGAGGTACTCGTGGTCGCCGTTGGCATGCTGCTCTCGGACGTCCCCACATCCGTCCCACCCGCGCAGCAGTTCAGCGACCTGCAGCGCACCGTCGAGGCGGCGCAGCGCAACGGTCTGAGTTACATCGCTGTCGGACAACACTTCGCCTACGGCGAACTGCGCTGGCTGCAACCGGTGCCGTTGCTGGCCCGACTCGCGGCGGACTGCGACCCGGGCACCAAGCTCGTCACCCAGATCATGATCGCGCCGCTATACCACCCGGTAGTTCTGGCCGAGGAGCTAGCGACCCTCGACGTGGTCACCGAGGGGCGGCTGATCTTCGGGGCCGGCATCGGATATCGCGCTGAGGAGTTCGCCCACCTCGGGGTGCCGTTCGGTGAGCGCGCCGGGCGGATGGACGAGATACTCGAGCTGCTGCCCCGGCTGTGGACCGAGGACGAGGTGTCTTACGAGGGCAAGTACTTCCAGCTCGACGGCCTCACGCCGCACCTGCGTCCTGTGCAGCAGCCGCACCTGCCGATCTGGGTCGGCGCCCAGTCAATGGCCGGGGCTCGGCGGGCCGGCCGGCTCGGTGATGCCTACCCGGTGACCCCGGAGGCCACCTACGCCGAGATCGAGGAACGGTTCGCTGTTGTCCGGGCCGGCTTCGAAGCGCGCGGCAAGGTGTTCGGGCCGCAGCCGGTGCGCCGCAACGTGCAGGTGGCCGACACCCGGGAGGAAGCGCTGCGTGAGTACGCCCGGGTGTCCAAGGGCAAGTACCTCTCCTACGCCGCTAAGGGGATGCGCTACGCCGGGGCGGGCGAGGACCTCAATGCCGACTTCGCCACCAACGTCGGGGAGCACGCCGTCCTCGGCTCGGACGCCGAAGTGATCGCCCAGCTGGCCGACCTGTGCACCCGTTTCCCGGTTGATCCGCTGCTGCTGCGTCCACAGTGGCCGAGCATGGACGGTGAGGAGACGATCGCCGCGCTCGAACGGCTGGGCCGGGAGGTCGTTCCCGCCATCCGGGCGCTTGAGCCCACCCAGCCGCCGCCGACGCCGATGGCTGGCACCTGACCAGTAGCAAAAACCACGCCTGGGCACGAACACCGGAGGAGGAGCAATGGGACGGTTCGACGGCAAGGTCGCGCTGGTAACCGGAGGCGCACGAGGACAGGGCCGCTCGCACGCGATGCGGCTCGCCGAGGAGGGTGCTGACGTCGTCGTCGCCGACATCACCCGCCAGCTCGACTCGGTGCAGTACGACATGTCCACCCCGGAGGACCTGGCCGAGACCGAAAAGGGGGTGCGCGGCCACGGCCGGGACTTCCTGGGCATCACCTGCGACGTCCGGGAGGAGGAGCAGGTCGCCGCAGCGGTCGCGCAGGCCGAGGAGCAGTTCGGCCACATCGACCTGGTGTGCGCCAACGCCGGCATCCTGCCCTCCACCGGGCCGCACGCCCACCGGATGAGCGCGTGGTTCGACACCGTCGCCACCAACCTGACCGGCGTCTTCCTCACGCTGCGTGCGGTGACCCCGGGCATGGTGGCGCGCGGCACCGGCGGGGCGATCGTCATCACCGGCTCGACCTCGACGTTCCGCGGGGTCGCCTACAAGACCGAGATGCTCAACCCAGGCCACATGGGCTACGGGGTGGCCAAGGCCGGAGTGCTGTCGTTGATGCGTAACTACGCGATGGCGCTGGGCGAGAGCGGGATCCGGGTCAACACGGTGATCCCGGCTGGGGTGAAGACGCCGATGATCGAGAACGAGTTCTTCACCTCGCAGCTGCAGGCCGACGCGCCTCCCGGCTGGATGGCCAACGTCATGGGCCACGGACCGGTGGAACCCGGCGACATCTCCGACGCCGTGCTGTTTTTGCTCTCCGACGAGGCCAGGTACGTCACCGGCACGGCGCTGCCGGTGGACATGGGCACCCTGCTGGTCTGACGGCGACCGATCCCATGGCGACCGATCCCATGGCGACCGATCTGATGACAACCGGGCGAGAGCCGGAGACCTTCGAGGCGCTGCCGCGGCCCGGCACGCTGGTCGAGGCGCTGGAGCAGATGGTGGCGAAGCGGGAGCACGCGGACCGCCGTGCGCAGCCACGACGATCAGATCTCCTGTACCTGCGTCTAGCTGAGTGAGCGAGTCGCTCGCGGCGGGCTTCCGGGCGCTGGGTGTCCGGCGTGGTGACCGGGTCGCGCTACTGATACGCAACCTTCCGGAGTTCCACGTCGTTGACCTGGCCCTTGTCCGACTGGGTGCGGTGCCGTTCTCGCTGTACGCGACCTCGTCGCCCGAGAAGCACGAGTACGCCCTGACCGACTCTGACGCCGTGGCCATCGTCGTCGACCCGGCCATGCTGGCGGGACTAACCGGGGTGCATCTGCCGGCCCACCGGATCCAGCTCGACGGCGAGCCGGACCCCGGGAAGGCTGTCGATGGCCAAGGTTCGGCTCCGTGGGCGTCACTCGGGTCATCACGGGCTCCTACGCCGATGACCAGCTCCCGATCCAGGGGGAATTGCGAATCGTCCACAAGCGGATCCAGCTGGCACGGGTGATGTACTTGCCCCGCCGACGCCGACCAGTTCTCCCACGTCGGGAGGGAAATTTCGCGAGATAACTCTTAGCATGATTAGGTTAGATACCCTGCGCACAAAGCGCGCGGCCGACCCAGGGCAGGTGTGACGTTGCGGACCTATAACGACCTGGTGCCCGTCTTCCCCGACCAGGGGGACTGGGCTCTGGCCACGGTGCTGCGCCACCACGCCGCCCACCGGCCGGACTCGGTGTTCCTCGACCTGCCGGAGGAAGCCCTGACGTTCACCTACGCGGAGTCCCTCGTGGCCGCCGAGTCTGTCGCCGACCGGTTTGCCGAGGCCGGCGCCGTGCCGGGGGACCGGGTGTTGATCATGGCCGCCAACTCCTCGCAGTTCCTGCGGACCTGGCTGGGCACCGGGATCGGCGGGACGGTCGAGGTCCCGGTCAACACCGACTACGAGGGCGTCTTCCTCTCCCACCAGCTGGTCACCGCGGCGCCGCGGTGGGCGGTGGTGGACGATGTCCGCGTCGGCGCTGTCCTCGGGGTCACCGAAGCTGCGAGGGTGCTCGAGCACGTGTGGGTCATCGACACCGGGAGCCGCGCCGAGGCGCTGGACGCGCTGCGACGCAGCGGGTTCACCGCCGACCCGTGGGAGGACCTGGCCGTCGGGGCCCGGGACGGGGCGGTCTTCGAGTCACCCGCACCGCACGCGAACGCGTCGATCTTCTTCACCTCCGGGACCACCGGCCCGTCCAAGGGGGTGCTGATGCCGCACGCGCAGATGTACTTCTTCGGCCAGGAGGTGGTGAGCCTGCAGCGGCTCACCGCCGAGGACGTCTACTTCACGTGCACCCCGCTGTTCCACGGCAACGCCCAGTTCATGGCGGCCTACCCGGCGCTCATCGCCGGTGCCCGGCTGGTGTGCCGCCCCAAGTTCAGCGCCAGCCGCTGGGTCGACCACCTGCGAGAGTCGCAGGTGACCGTCACCAACCTCATCGGCGTGATGATGGACTTCATCTTCAAGCAGCCGGCCCGACTGGACGACGCCGACAACCGGCTTCGGTCGATCTTCGCGGCCCCGACGGCGACCTCGATCCTCGCCGGCTTCCGGGAACGGTTCGGTGTCGAGTCGTTCGTCGAGGTCTTCGGGCTCACCGAGACCAGCGCTCCAATCCTCTCGCCCTATGGCGTCGACCGTCCCGCCGGGGCTGCGGGTCTGCAGGTTGCCGAGTGGTTCGACGTCCGGCTCGTCGACCCGGAAACCGACCGTGAGGTGCCAGCGGGGGATACCGGCGAGCTGGTGGTCCGGCCCAAGCACCCGTGGACCTGCTCGCTCGGTTACTACGGGATGCCCGAGAAGACTGCCGAGGCCTGGCGGAACCTGTGGTTCCACACCGGGGACGCGCTGCGCCGCGACACCGAAGGCTGGTACTACTTCGTCGACCGCTACAAGGACGCGCTGCGCCGCCGCGGCGAGAACATCAGCTCCTACGAGGTCGAGCAGGGCCTGCTCGGGCACCCGGACGTGCTCGAGTGCGCCGTGATCGCCGTCGCCGCCGACTCCGAGGCGGGTGAGGACGAAGTGATGGCCTACGTCGTGCCCACGTCACTGGATCCGGCAGCGTTCGATCCCACCGTGCTGTGGAACTTCTGCCGGGGCCGGGTACCCGCCTTCGCGGTGCCGCGCTTCATCCGGTTCGTCGACGAGCTGCCCAAGACCCCCAGCGAGCGGGTGCAGAAGGCCCGGCTGCGCGAGCTCGGCATCACCCCCGACACCCACGACCGGTTGGCCGCGCCGGTGGCAACCCCGGCCGGCTGAGAGGACACTATGGACTACACCGAGGATCCGGTACACAAGGAGATCCGGCTCGCCGTCCGGGCGATGTGCAAGGACTTCCCCGACGAGTACTGGATGGACCACGACACCTCCCACGAGTTCCCCTGGGAGTTCTATGAGGCGGTGCAGCAGGCTGGCTGGCTGGGCCTGACCATCCCCGAGGAGTACGGCGGCGGCGGACTGGGCGTCACCGAGGCGGCCATCGTCGAGCAGGAGATCGCCGCGTCGGGCGCCGGCATGGGCGGGTGCAGCGCAGTGCACATCGGTATCTTCGGGTTCCACCCGATCATCGAGCACGGCTCGGAGTCGCTCAAGGCGCGGTTCCTGCCACGCGCGGCCAGCGGCGACCTGCACGTCTCCTTCGCCGTCACCGAGCCCGACGCGGGCACCGACACCACGAACCTCGCCACATTCGCGCGCAAGGTCAACGGCGGCTACCTGGTCACCGGCAAGAAGGTGTGGATCACCAAGGCACAGGAGGCCGAGCGGATGCTCCTGCTCTGCCGCACCGAGAAGCGCAACCCGGACGCCAAGCGCACCGCCGGCATGACCCTGCTGTTCGCGCCGGTAGACCGCGACCGCATCCAGATCCGGCCGATCCCCAAGATGGGCCGCAACGCCGTCGACACCAACGAGCTGTTCATCGACGACCTGTTCGTCGCCGACGAGGACGTGGTCGGAGAACCGGGGCACGGCTTCCGCACCATCCTCGGCGGGCTCAACGCGGAGCGGGTGATCAGCGCCAGCGCCGCACTGGGCATCGGTCGGGCTGCGCTGCGCCGGGGCACCGACTACGCCAATGAGCGTGAGGTGTTCGGCCGGCCCATCGGCAAGAACCAGGGCATCAGCTTCCAGCTGGCCGAGGCCGCCATTCGGCTCGACGCGGCCGAGGCCGTCGTCACCAAAGCCGCGTGGCTTGTCGACCACGGCATGCCCTGCGGGCGGGAGGCCAACGCAGGGAAGTTCCTCGCCGCCGAGGCCGGCTTCCTCGCCGCCGACACCGCGCTGAGCGTGCACGGGGGTTTCGGCTACGGCAAGGAGTTCCACGTGGAGCGCTACTTCCGGGAGGCCCGGCTCATGCGCATCGCCCCGATCAGCCAGGAGATGGTGCTCAACTACACCGCCGAGCACGTCCTCGGACTGCCACGGAGCTACTGATGCAGCCGTACCGGTCGGTCCTCTTCGTTCCTGGGCACAAGCCCGCCTGGGTGAGCAAGGCGCTCGACGTCGGCGCCGACTGCGTCGTGCTCGACCTGGAGGATTCGGTGCCGACCGAACGCAAGGTCGACGCGCGCAGCATCGTGGCCGACTCGATCCAGCAGATCCGGGAGGTCGGCGACCGGGTCGGGATCTTCGTCCGGGTCAACCCGCTGGACTCCCGCACCACAGGGGCGGACCTGGAGGCCGTCGTGGTGCCGGGGCTCACCGGTGTCTTCGCGCCCAAGATTTCCCGCGCCACGGATGTGCTGCGCTACGACGCGCTGCTCGACCACTTCGAGCAGCGGGGCGGCGTCACCGGGCTGGAGTACATCGTCCCGGTGGAGATGATCGGGGCCATCCAGGACGCCCGCGAGATCGCTCTGGCCTCGCCCCGCGTGGGCGCCATGATCGGGCCGACCGCGGAGCACGCGGACATCGCCCGCGCGGTCGGTTACCAGTGGACACCCGAGGGGGAGGAGACGCTCTACCTGCGTAGCCGGATCCTGCTCGCCTGCAAGGAGGCAGCCATCCACCCGCTGACCGGACTGTGGGAGCGCCTCGACGACCTCGACGGGCTCGCTGCCTTCGCCCGGAGCGGCCGCCAGCTCGGCTTCCGCGGGATGATCGCCATCCACCCGAGCCACGTCGCCACCATCAACGCGGCGTTCACCCCCACCCCGGACGAGGTGGCCTTCCACGAGGGGCTCATCGCCACCTACGAGGAAGCGGCGGCCAACGGTGACGGCGCCGTCCGCTACCGGGGCGTGCACATCGACGCCGCCCATGCCGACACCGCCCGGGAATGGCTGGCCCACGCCCAGTCGCTTCCTGCAACCACGTCCAAGGGAGGTTCCTGATGCGCGGGCTGTACTACGAGGAGTTCGAAGTCGGCCGGGTCTACCGGCACCCGTTCACCCGCACCGTCACCGAGAGCGACAACGTCCTGTTCACCTCGCTCACGATGAACACCCAGCCGCTGCACCTCGACCACGAGTTCGCTAAGAACACGGTGCACGGGCGCCCGTTGTTCAACAGCCTGTTCACCCTGGCGCTGGTCGGCGGGTTCCACGTGCTCGAGCTGACTTTCGGCACCACGCTGGGCAACCTCGGGTACGAGTCGGTCAAGTTCCCCCGGCCCGTGTTCCACGGCGACACGCTGCGCGGCGAGACGACGATCCTCGACAAGCGGGAGTCTAAGAGCCGCACGGACTCGGGCATCGTCTGGTTCGAGCACCGCGGCTACAACCAGCACGACGAGCTGATCATGATCTGCACCCGGACGGGCCTGATGTCCAAGAGCCCCGAGCACGGGGGCAGCACACCTGCGATCATCGGCGACGGCCCCGCCGCCCCCGCACCAAAGGAGGCCACCCCATGACGAGCATCACTACCGCGACCGCACTGCGCGACTGGGTTCCTGGAACCCGGGAGCTGACCATCGACGGCGCGCTCGTGGCAGGCCAGGGACCGGTCATCGAGGCGGTCAACCCCGCGACCGAACAGGTCACTGCTAGGGTCGCCACGGCCACCACCGGACAGGTCGACGCCGCCGTTCACGCAGCGCGCCGGGCGTTCCCCCGCTGGGCCGCCACCAGCCCCGCCGAGCGCAGCGCCGCCATCTCGCGGCTCGCCGACGTGATGGAGTCCCACGTCGACGAGTTGACCGCGGCGATCGTCAACGAGGTCGGCACCCCGGTCGCGTTCGCCGAGGCGATGCAGGTCCGCCTCGGCATCACCCACCTGCGCTGGCAGGCTGAGGCGGCCCTGATCGACCGGACCGCACAGCTCGGCGCCTGGCACGACCCGGTGCTCTCCTACTCCGAGGTGGCCTACCGCCCGGTCGGCGTCGTCGCATGCATCACCGGCTACAACTACCCGCTGAACCTGGCGATCTTCAAGTTCGGCGCGGCGATGGCGGCCGGCTGCTCCTGTGTGCTGCTGCCCTCCCCGCGCACCCCGCTGACCACCCTGTGGCTGGGAGAGCTGCTCGCGGAGGCGGACATCCCGCCCGGTGTGCTCAACGTGGTCATCGGCGACGGCCCCGACGTCGGGGTGCACCTGACCACCCATCCTGGCGTCGACCGGGTCTCGTTCACCGGCTCCGACGCCGTCGGTGCCCGCATCATGGAGCAGGCGGCGGGCGGCCTCAAGGGCGTCACCCTGGAGCTGGGCGGCAAGTCACCCAACATCCTGCTTCCGGGGGTCGACGCGGCCGGGCTGGCCCGCGACATCCACCTGCGGTGGGCGCGCAACGGCGGGCAGGGGTGCGCCGCGCTGGCCCGGATGCTGGTCCACGAGAGCCTCCTCGACGAGTTCCTGGCCGCCTCGACGGACGCCTTCACCGCACTGCGCGTGGGGGACCCGTGGGACCGCGACGTCAACATCGGACCGATGATCCGTGCCGATCACCGGACTCGGGTGCAGCAGTTCATCGACGACGGACTGGCCGACGGCGGGCAGATTGCGCTCTCGCTGGACACCCCGGTGCCCGAGCAGGGCTACTTCGTCAACCCGGTGGTGTTCACCGGGCTGGCCCACGACAACCGGCTGGTGCAGCAGGAGGTGTTCGGTCCGGTGGGCGTCGTGGTGCCCTTCGCCACCGAGGAGGAGGCGATCCGGCTGGCCAACGACACCGCCTACGGGCTCGCCGCGAACATCTACACCCCGGACGTCGAGCACGGCCGGGCCCTGGCGGCGCGGCTGCGCTCCGGGACCGTCTGGATCAACGGGGGCGGCAACATGCGCCCGGACGCGCCGTTCGGTGGCTTCGGCCGCTCGGGCGTGGGCCGGGAGATCGGCGAGTGGGGCGTGCGCGAGTACCTCGAGGCGCAGCACGTGCAGTGGCGGCCATGACCGGCTCCGGCCCGCCGCTCGCGGGTGTCACCGTGCTCGAGCTCGGTACCATGTACGCCGCGCCCACGTGCGGGCGGATGCTGCGCGACTTCGGGGCCCGGGTGATCAAGGTGGAGGACCCCGCCTCCGGTGACTTCGCCCGGCAGTGGACCCCGATCGTCGAGGGACTCTCCGTCGGGTTCGCTCGGCTCAACTCGGGCAAGGAGTCGATCGGGATCGACCTGCGCCGCCCGGAGGGGCGTGACCTGGTCCGCCGGCTCGCTGCGCAGGTCGACGTCGTCCTCGAGTCCTTCCGGCCGGGCCGCCTGGAGGAGTGGGGGCTGGGCTACGACGTGCTCTCGGCGGACAACCCCGGGCTGGTGCTGACCCGGGTCTCGGGGTTCGGCCAGACCGGGCCCTACCGGGCGCGGCCGGGGTTCGGCACCGTGGCCGAGACGGCGAGCGGCTACGCCTTCGTCAACGGGTGGCCCGACAGCCCGCCCACGTCACCACCGTTTGGCTTCGCCGACTCGATCGCCGGACTCTCGGCCGCGTACGGGACGACCACCACGTTGTTCAACCGGACCCGGACCGGGCGTGGCGACGTGGTCGACGTCGCGCTGTACGAGCCGCTGATGTTCATCCTCGGCGACATCATCACCAACTTCACCGCCAGCGGGCACGTGCAGCAGCGGGTCGGCAACGGCTCTGGCTCGGCGTCACCCCGGGGGATCTACCAGGCGGCCGACGGGAAGTGGCTGGCCATCGCGGCCTCGAACCAGCGCATCGCGATGCGGCTGTTCGCCACGATGGGCCGACCGGAGTTCTGCGACGACCCCCGCTTCGCCACCAACGAGGCACGGATGACCCACAACGAAGAGCTACAGGGCTACGTCACCAAGTGGGTGGCGCTGCGACCGCGGGAGGAG
>JAABUJ010003108.1_pt1 | contig 19157 bp, 17 predicted proteins | sample 5559131 | NCBI WGS metagenome assembly JAABUJ01 (sample SAMN10711875, study PRJNA513366) | rock metagenome | isolation source: Antarctica rocks | place: Antarctica: Victoria Land, Mt New Zealand nord | collected 2016-01-07 | reverse complement strand
ACTTAAAAATCATATATTTAACTACAACAATGAGTTTTTATGATAAATCTGAATAGACAGAATTATTATATATATAAAGATCTTTCATTTTTGAAGATTTTATGTATATTGCTTCATAACTGAAAGTTGTTAGATATATAACCCACGATAGCTATGCTATTAGTGTGGTGCCACCTTTTAACAGGTTATGAGCCCGGGTTAGTGCGTGATAACTTGCGTAAAGTGGCGCCTAGGCCACCTCTGCCGGTGGTTCAAGTCCATGGTGAGGGAGTAAGTCCAAAAGGTCGCGAGTTCGAACCGCCGTCTGCGCGCACCCTTTACACCTGCGGGTCGGTTGCGGGCCGATCGCGGGTTAGGGGGAGTGTTAGATATATAACCCACGATAGCTGTGCTATTAGTGTGGTGCCACCTTTTAACAGAATACTATAATCATTTATTAATATTTATTATGCTTACTTTCTGCATATTTCTTAGCAACAATTTTCTTTCTTATCTTGACTATATATTTTGCTTTTTAAATTCTCATCTTAAGCTTCTTATATTCTGAATTATGTTTAAGATCTATATTCAATCTATTCATTATCATATCATTCTGCTTTTAAGTCTCTTCAATATCAGTATCTATGAATGCATTAATTACTGAAGAATGTGATGAGATCAATTTCTAAGTGATATTAAAATATAAAAAACTTAATAAAAGAATAAATAAAGAGTTTCTGAGTTCTTGAATACAATTTAGTCTTTGATTTAATATATACTTTGTGCATTATAATTGAGCATTATAATAAGTGAAGTTATGTACTAGATTTTAAGTCAGAAGAAGTAAAAGAAGCAGTTAAAGTATTTTGAGACAGTGCAGCATTGAGTGTAAATTCAGAGTAATTAATGAATGCTTTTATTCTTTTTCATTAATCAGCAAAGTCTTCTTTCTTCAAACATGCAGCAATGTCTAAGATAAATAAATTAATTTTATTGATCTTTTTCTTTCTTTTCTTCTCAGATTGAGATGAGAAATCTGATGTATCAGTAAAATGTGTTTTCTTACTGATGAATTATTTTCATTCAGTAATGAAAGATATGAAGTCTGATGTTTTTACTATGTTAATGAGTTAATTCAGTTCAGTAATGAAAAATATAAAGCCTGATACTTTTGCTACATTAATAAAGATAATCTTTACACTCAGTTTTCTCTGTTTTAATGATGTATTTCTAAAATGAAAGTCAGCATCATATCTCTTCATTACTTACTTTACTTACATGATGCAGAAAGAAAATGTAAAAAGTATTATATTAAAGATAAATAAACTTGCTAAGTCTTTATATTATTATTTGTTTACATGAATGCTGTGTTTTTGTTATCAGTGAATTTGTAGATAACTAAGATCAATTTAAATCAAGCTGCACAATTATTTAGATTTATTAATTTATGATCATTTCTTCTTAAGCTACTATCTAAGAAATTTAAAGCAATATATACAATTTGTAAAGTGTAGTATCTCAATCATGTTAATTACAATTTCTTTACTAAGTATATATCTTCTCACAGTAAAGAAACTGACATTAAAATTATATTATATAGCATAACAGAGTCATAATGAAAGCTAAAGTTACAAAGAAATATTAAGCAGACTTTAAAGTTTGTGAATTTGACAATATAAGATTTATTGAAGAGAACAGAATATAAATTACAGATGAAGATGTATAAGACAGAATTAAGCTTATGAAATGAAAATAAAGAATAAATTATTAAGCATGACATCTTTAAAGAAGAAGATTAAATCATTAACAACTTTTTTTTTTTCAAATTAATTTCTGCACAAAAAAAGCTAAGTAAGTTACATAATTACATCATTAAATTAAATTAAAATACTCAATTTTAACACTCTCTGATCAGTTCATGCAATGCAGCAGCAGCAATATTGATAGAAGCTACATTCTTTCATTTTAAATTCAGAATTCTTCTCACTGCTGATTGAAGAGATTTCTGATCAGTATAATAACAGTTTAAAGTGAAATTAGTCAGTCATTATGAACTTATAGAAGACAAGTGAGATATATCTTTATACATTTTTTAAAAGTATAAGTTCTTGCATATTAAGAATCTCTTTCATGACTTATTTATGATATAGTTGCTGAGCTACATAAAAAAGAGAATCTAATAATATCAGAAAAATTACAAAAGATGAAAGTAATCTTTTATATGTTGCAGACTTACTAAAAAGATAAAATATATTAATTAATGTATTTTTGCTCTGTAAAGAATGAGTGATCTGATAATTAAGTTAATAATGCTTATATATAATGCTTATAAAGCAGACATGTAGTTAAACAAAAAGAATTGTATATAATGTTAATTAAAAATGTTGCAATAGTAGCTGCTGTCAATATAAAGCTACTTAATAACAGAAGTTAATTAATTTTAATTTAATTTAAGCTGTCAAGAATAGTCTGACCTGACTCTGTCTGAAACTCAATTCTGCATAGAGTTAGATTAGATTGCAAAGTAGAGCTCAGTAAGTCAAATTAAGTTCTAAAATCTGAGTCTGACTTAATCTGATGATCACTTTATGTAGAGTTGAGAATCTCATGAATGTTGTTGTAAAAAAGATAGTAGTAATTATAGTTAAGATATGTCTTGTCATTACATCAATAATAAACAATAATAACATTTAATGTATAATCAATATTCTTTAAAGTCTTTATACATTGATCTACATTCTTCTTATATATCACAGTAGCTGTTCTTTAATATTTATTAACAAAGACATTAAAAATCAATGAAGAAAGAAGATAAATTTATATTTAATATTTAAATTTATTTTTCTTCTTCATAACTTCTTTCTTCACTAACTTCTCACTTACTGTAATAATATTCTCTGCTGTCTTTCTATCTCAGTCAGTTCTTATAATGACTATTATTTCTTTTCTCTTATTACTGTCTCACAATTTAATAAGATTCTTCACTTTTTGTTAATTATTTATATTTTTAAGAATCACAATAATCACAACATTCTTCTTTATAGCTAAACAGTTAATTTTGATTTTTATTCAATGTCTATAATAAAAGTATTTTCTCTTATTACAGTATTTCTTAATTATTGTTAACTGCTTAAAATCTTAAATTCTTTACATAAAGCTCTTTTTTTTCTTATTTAATTTGAAGACATTCAAGTTCTCATTCATCAATTTTCTGTTCAGATATACTGTATGAGACACAGTATATTGTATGAATGACATTGAATCTTTATTAACAGCAATATTGAGATTGAGAATCTTAATAAGATTATCATTAAGATTTAGTAAATAAACTGATGTAAATACTGATATAAACACTGATTTTTGTATTACAGAAGATTTCTTCTTTACAGAAGAAGTCTTTGCAAGAATCTTTTATTTTGTCATAGTGATGATGATGATGATGATGATGTTGAGAAAGACAGTGAGATTGATTTTGTGAATGATGATTAAAAAAGAGAAAATTTAGACAGATTTTACTGTTTATTTTCTACAAATTCTTGCTATGTGCCTCTTGGAGCCAACATTCTAAGAATAGCTGTAGTGCATCATTGGAGCATGTAACAGACATGAATTTGGTACTCCTGTCCAACCATGCCGCAGACGCACATCTCATCTAGGGAAGCTTCTCAAACGCATAATTACCACCCTGCAAGGCTAAGACAGCACATCATTGACTTTGTCGGCGTCGATTTCACGCTCGCCCTTTTCCTGGTGCTTTCGCCCGTGCTGTGCCATCATTACCCAGCAGCATCCGAGATTGCTCGCAACCCGAACGGGAACGACAGTCCCCGCTGTGACCGCCACCTTCATGACCGAAGATCTCCTTCCTGCTACCGCCCGACACCGACCCCGCGCCGCAGCGGTCCGATCACCCTCCATCGTCCGCTCTGCCGGCTTCCTCGGTCCCGAAACGCCGAAGTGGACGGCAACGGCGCTCGTTCGGCCGCGAAACCTCACTGCTCTGATCGTTTGGACCATCTGTGCATCCGGCATCTATCGCATCGCATCGCAGCATGTCTGCCTGCCTGCCTACCCATCTACCGGGCCTCTGGCCTCGTCACCTACCTCATGGAAGGAAGGCCCCACGGCCGTCGCTTCGTGCGTGCTGGGTCGACGGATGACCATCGCGCCTGGCCGCTGGCAGGCCACGGATGGAAGACATGACGTTCCGTTGGGAAGACCGTGCCAGACAAAGCTAGGCTCGTGAGCCCATTCGACGGTGAGCACACCAATTCGTACGCCGAACGACGCGAGGCTGCAAGGAGCATCGCGGCCCAAGCACGATGTCGCTGTGCCATCGACGTCGACGTCGACGAGCGTCCTGTCCTGCGACAATAATCAGGCTTTAACATCCCCCCCCCTCCCCCCATATTGTCCCAGACCGCGTGCCATACGCCACACCTCGACAACAGACGCAAATATCCACCCTTCGCAACCCTACAGAGACCATCTAAGCACAAGCACAAGCACAAATCGAAGCGTGACTGCGATGCGATGCCGGAAGGGAGGGCTTTACCCTGGAAAGAAGACTCCCTGCTGCCGAGCCCCATATCCATTCCTTCCCCACCGCCGCCCGAGGTGGGGTTCATTCCATCTATCTGGTAGCAACCATCGTCTTGAAGACGCCTCTCTCGTTAGCTATACCCGTCGGACGGTGGTGGGTGCCCTGGTGCCCGCGTGGAAGGCTGGCCGTCGCCCGCTCCCTCCCTTCCTCCCTCGGGCGAGGTATCGGTGACGCTCTGCGCAGAGACACACGCCGAGGGGGCTAGCCGGATCCGATCCGAAATCGCATCAGTTGAGATCGAGTCGAGGGTGGCGCAGCCCTGATCTGGCATGAGTGCGGAACTTCTTCTAACGACAAGGGCTGAGGTGGGTGTCCCCCCCCCCCGGCATGCTGCGGTACGAGCTGTGTATCTCGAGCCTGGATACAGGTTGTTTGGTCGACTCGCTCGGACGGCACTCGCTCGCGGCCTAGTGTTCTAGCCTCGTGCTCGACGTCTTGGCGTGGAGAGTGCGCGCTACTGCGTACTGTCGCGGTGCGTTGCACGCTGCGGACATGGTTGCACGGCTCTTTGTTCACTGCCTGCAGGCTCTTATGTAGTCTTGCCGTCGATGTCGGCGGATGCGGAGCCCGAGGGGTGGGTGGGTTAGGGGCTTAGGTAGGAGGGATTTGGTGGGAAGGAGGGATGGGAACAGAGACAGGCACAAGGGACAGGAACAGAGAGTCTGGCTCGGGGCGCTTCCGCGTTCAGGCATGTTCACTTCGGTCAGGCAGTCAGGTACGGGATCGAACCCGTGGGGGTGTGTGGGTTAGCTGGACATTCCCGAGGTGCGTGCAGCGACGACTCTAAAACAACCACCAAATCACACGGGATAAAGTCTGTCTAAGGGATATTTGAGATAGAGATTGAAATTATAGAGCTGTTATATCCAGAGGTCAGAGTTCAATAACACCATCCGCAACCAACCAACAGGCAACCAGGAGTTGGGTTAACCAAAAAATAAAGACCCAGTGAACGAGAGACGAAGAAGAATAAACCACTTCCAAATATTTTCATATACACATTCCATCCCGCAGCCGACCCCGGCGATAATCATGGACTAGTGCAACCTCGAAGCCGGCAGCCTTGGACTCGACGGCGGACTTTCCACCCGCACATCCGCCGTGTACGCCTGGCCCGGCGCGACACGACTGAAATTCACGGGCACGGGCGCGGGCTGAAAGCTAGGGCTGGCGAGAGGGCTGGCGTAGGCGCCAGGTATGGGGACGGCCGCGTACTGCTGCTCACCAGGCGCGGCGGGGACGTGTTCCTGGACCTGCTCGGCGCGGGCGGGGGCAGGCTCGAAGCCGTCTTGTCGGGGTTGCGGTGTGGCCTGCTGGACGCGGATCGGGGGTGGTTGGAGGGTGAAAGGCTTTGGCTGGGAGGAGGATTGATGCTTCTGCGCGTATTGCGTGCCGTAGTACTCGCCGTTCTCCGCGGCCGAGTGCGCGTCTTGGACGCCGTCGGGGAAGGTGGCGGACATGGGCGTCTTGGCGAAGCCGGGGGTGTTTGGTGCCGACTGGCTGCGGAGCTGGGCGAGGTAGAGGTCGGAGCGGGCGCGGTCGCGGACGTCCATGGACTTGCGGAGCTTGCGCTTGCTGTAGAAGCGGTAGAAGACGACGCCGTAGATGACGATGGTGATGGTTTCCACGACGATTTCGATGATGGAGCAGACGAGGGACCAGTTCTGTACGGTGCTTAGCAGGATGGACTGGAGTTGGGGAAGAGGAATGGAGGGGACTCGCCTGAAGCCTGCAGATCAAGACGTAGCTGACTTGGTCTTGGAAAAGTTGACTCCGCTCGTTGTTTTTGCAACTCCAGCCCCAAAGATCCTTTCCGTTACCATTCGCCTTGCTGCCGTTGAGTATCCCGGCGCCGATGCCCCACATGATGACGCTAAAGGCGAAGAAGACGACGGCGAAAACGGTATAGTAGACTGCTGCCTTTTCCGCTCGCCTGTGACCATGTCTCCAATACGCATATATGATGGCCAATGACATTGCAAGTGAAACGCAGGAGATGCACAGCAGGACGATCTGCGGCCATGTCGATGTTCCAGATGCCCAGGGAGGGAGGTTGTTGCGTGCCGGTAGCTGCTTGGTGGCATTGAAGATGGAGAATGTGGTTGCCAGCATGGAAAGAACGATGAGACTGCAACTGAAGTTGACGCCTCGAAGCATCATCTTCGCCATTCGTACTCTGGTCTTCACTTTCTATAGGAACGAGACTTGTCAGACATGGTAACATTCGCATCAGACAAGCAAATCACTTACCAAGTCTTTGGCTTGCTGCACGTCCGTCTTTTCTTCTTGCTTTTCCAACACCTGCTCTTCCCGGAAGGTCGGACTCAGAGGATTCAGCATCCGACCGGGGGTTCCGGGAACCTTCAATGCACTCTTGAGCGGTGAGCCCGGGGTCGGCGGTGGCATGTATCTGGTGCCACTTTCTTCCTCAAGCGGCATGCCGGGATACGTCGCATGCCTTGACGCATCATTTTCCGACATGTAGCCAAATCCGACGTCTGACGGCTGTGGTTGAGGATGGTAATGGTTCGTCATCATCGGCGGATCTGCGAAGGGCGACCTTCCAGTCTCTGTTGGGCCGATGGGGGAATCTACCGATGTCGCTTCGGCGAAGCGTGCAGTTCGAGGTGTTTTCAAAGAGGTCGTCGTGGATGAACTTGAAGACGTCCTTGACCTCGTCGATATTTGCGGGCGTTTCTTCTCCTCTTCTGATGGGAAACGAAATTGAGGTGTAAATTGCTTTGGTTCGTTCGACATTGCACTCCTCCAGTGGTCACGCCAGGTTCACAAACGTGTTGAAGCGAGGTATCTGCGCGCAGTCAAGACGCAGGAGTGTTGACTGAAGGGAATAGTAGTTTGACGACTTCAGAGAAGTCCAGCTTCCAGAGAGTCGCAATGAAGAATGGAGCTTTTATCAATGCTACTAGGGGAAGGCCGGCTGTCGAAGGGCGAGAGAGAATCGACAATGTGCGAGGGCGGCCTCTGGGTTTTGTTCAAGCGCTGAGATGGCTCTCGGACAGGGTACCGACAGTCCAATGTCAGGACTAGCTCGGATCCGACGTGGGACGATTGTGCGCTGGAGCGCATGGACTTGTCGAGAGAACATGTACTTGTAGGGAGGGACGGGTGTCTAAAGTATGGGCGCGAAGCACAAAGCTTCCGGTTGGGGTGCGGAGAGCAGCGATAGGCTGCAGGTCAGAGTCAATGTAGTCCGCCCATAAATAGACGCCCAAGAGTTCGAGGTTCTGCTTTAGAAACGCGATCAGCGTATGTGGCACCAGCCGTTTCCGTCGAGCCAGTCTCCAGGTTGTCAGAATCAAGGCACCAAGGCAGGACAGCTTACATAGAGCCATACCTGAGATCAATTCATGTTCTACCTTGAGATGGACGCTTCCCTGAAGCCGACGAGGGAGACTTAAGTCGAGTCGAAACCCTTCAAAGGACCGAGTTGTACAAGATCCCAGGTTGCTCACTAACTTACTTACTTTCCAAGTTAACTTAGTGATCTATCAATCCAACCGGTCGGCGCATATCCGTGTGAGTACTTCGTACAACTAAGTTTAGGTAGTGTCCGGGTGGGGGGGTTGGTTGATGGGGCCTATCCTCCAATGAAGGTCTCCATCTTTGCGCCCGTTGGCGGCAGCAGCAGCAGGCGTCGACGAAAGCTTGGATGTGATTCGATCCGAATGGAGGTCGACTCTCGGCGGCAGCAGCATGGTGGGTGTGCGTGCAGAGCGCTGAATGGTGGATGGAGGGTGACACTAATGCAGACATCCCAGTACCTACCTTAATGTAAGCGTCCCGAGTTGCAGCAGCACGACAGGAGGGGAACTGCAACAGAGGGCGAGAAGATTGGAAGCTGAAAGTTGTCCAGGGAGTCGTATAACTGCAAGAGTAGAAGAGAGGGTACAGCTGCGGCCTTAGGGTTTTCTTTTGCTCCAGAGCAAGTGCATTGAGCTTCTGTACCGGCCTTTGGTACTCACTCATCACTCATCTCATCACCCGTCATCCATCCCAAGAAAGTGGATAGATACTCTGTATATGATACTCTGTATATTATTGTCTATTACTAAGAAAAGAACGACGACGATTGTTGCGCTTCAATGATCGGATAGAACCGACCTTATAGTACTGTACATGACTTATGCAGGGCTGACTGATCTCGCAATGGTAATGTTAATGTTCATGATGTCTCTATCGGAGCAACTGATGATTGCTTCACATTGTGGCGATGATCCATGGAGGTTAGTGATGGTGACTAAGCATTTCTGTCACATGACAGAATGAGTCAGCCATGCAATACCAGCCGAGCCTCACGGCAACCTTGATGATCAGATTGCCCTACCTTATAGAAAGGGAGAACAATGGCAGCGACTACAAACATCGCCCATATCCCCCGCTTCCTACTACCTCAACTGACATGGACTGCCCGTGCCACCCGATCGCTTGGGCCGCTCGCTATCAGGACCTCTACGCCCCCGACAATACCCAGCAAAAACCAACCCACCAGCCAGCTCAACCGGCCAAGCATCACAACCCGCAACCTAGCACGGCCGAGCACCATCCTCACCACCACCACGCCCTTCCGACCCAGCCCACCCCACAACCATGACCTCACACTCCACCCCTCCCCTCTCCCCCACCGACCCCACCGCCCCTTCTCCACAACCCCCTCCCACCCGCGCGACCACCACTTCGACACGCTCAAATTCGTGCAACGCCTCCGCGACGAAGGCTTCTCCGAACCGCAAGCCATCGCCACCATGAAGGTCCTCTCCGACGTGATCGAAGAATCCATCCAGAACCTGACCCGCACCATGGTGCTGCGCGAAGACGCCGCCAAATCCACCTACACGCAGAAAGTCGACTTCGCCAAGCTGCGCTCCGAGCTGCTGGGCGCCGACAGCTCCGAGTCGAGCCTGACGCGCGCCTCGCACGAGCGGCTGACCAACGAGCTGGCCAAGCTGAACTCGCGCCTGCGCGACGAGATCGCGCGCACGCAGGCGAGCGTCCGGTTGGATTTGAATCTGGAGAAGGGGAGGATCAGGGAGGAGGCGAATGTGCAGGAGTTGAAGATTAAGGAGACGGAGACCAGGATCGAGCAGGAGGTTGCGGGGTTGAGGGAGAGGGTTGAGGGGGTTAAGTTTTCGACGCTGCAGTGGTTGATGTGAGTTTGTTGCTTTGTGTTTTCTTTTCGGCGTCGGACGGGGCGCTGTGAGGCTTGGTGGGTGATGGCTGATGGCTGATGGCTGGTGCGTTAGGGGTGTCTGTACCGGGACCGCGGCGCTCATTCTTGGTGCTTGGCGTCTGCTGATGTAGGATCTGCGGCGACGGTTTACTATCGTGGCACAAACACGACGTTTATATCAGCAAAGACCTCTCGACAGCTTAGTTCCCGATTTCATCGAACCAGACAGAATTTGTCTCTCGCGCCGAAGAACAAGATCACGAAGTCCGAACCGCTAAACGGCAAATGGACACTTAGAATATCCGTCGTTTATCCGCAAGCACTGCAGGATCAAGGGTATCACCATTATCAACTCAGTATTAAGCAGCCTGATCCGTCCTTCTCAATGCCATTGAGTATCTCCAGTTCGAAGAAAGCACAAGAGCGGATTTCACGCCATCCTGCCCCGATGCCACCCGTTTTGGGCGGTGTGAGCGTTCCATGTCAATGGGAGCGGACTACTCCACAACTCTACAATGTATCTTTCCATACTAGGTGGGCACGTCACTCAGTGTTGCACAAGGACAGACCGCTTGATAGCTAGCCCCCTTGATCAGACAACGCTCTATTTTCTAGATGTCGAAAAATCTTCTCCCAAACCATGCTTAAAGCCAACGCTCTCCCACGCCCCCCCAACACCCCGCAACACGCACAAATCCACCCCCTACAACCCAAACAACCCCCTCAGAACCCGCATCGTATCCTCCGGCCTCCCCACCGCATGCCCCACCGTCCGCCTATCCTCAAAAATCTCCCAATCATTGCCCCCCTTATACGTCTTATCCCCGAAAAAGTGCACCGTCGTAAAGTCCACCTTGCCCCCCGAGCGCTCCTTCTCGGCCTCGACGTGCTGCAGGCAATACGTCTTGTCCCAGCCGGTCGGGAAGACGTCGAAGGAGATCTGGCCGCCGATGGAATAGGTGAGACCGAAGTCGGGGAATTGTTGTTTCAGGGCGGCGACGAAGGCGGCGCGGATGTGGTGTGTGGAGTCGTGCGCTTCGAAGGCGTTGCGTTCGGTGGTGGAGGCGTTGCGGCCTATGGGGGAGATGTTGATCATGCCGTTGCTGCGAGCCGTCGGATTAGTTTGGTGCGGGGGTTTTGAAGGAAGGTTGGGGAGTCGCGGAGGGGGGGTTGCGATGCGTGCGGTGCGGGTGCGGACAAGGAATGGAGGTGGGGTGATAGACGTACCGAAACTCGATAAAGGTCCCCCGCTTGATAGGGATGTCGATGCCGGCGATGTAGACGAGGCAGAAGTTGACCAGCTGCTTGTAGCGGTCCTCGCCGAGCCATTGGATGAAGCTGTGGCTGGCCAGCGGCTCGTCGAGCCGGTACGCCGTGAGGCCGTTCTCCGCGAAGCAGAAGTCGAAGAGCGACGTGACGGGTATGGAGGGCGTGCCGAGCTGTTCTTGTTGCTTGGCGAGGTCGGAGCCTCCGACCTGTTGAGATGGTCAGACTTGGGGCTAAGCCGGGGTGTGGGTGTGGGTGTGGGGAGTTGTTATGGGGCGGAGGAGGGAGGCAGGGAGGGATGGGATTGGGAGACGGACGAAGCCGATGGCGCATTTGTGTCGGAGTTGGGAGAGGAGTTGGAGCATTTCGGGGGAGACGGGCTGCGGTGTAGTTTTGGTCAGTGAAGACTGCAGGAGATGTGGTAGGGGTGAGTGACGGCCTTACACGTCGGGCTGGTGTTAAGGTCCCGTCAACGTCGAAAAGACAGATGGTGTTTTTGACGCTGCGCTGGTCTAATGGTGGGTACACGCTTGCTGCTTCGGTCGCCATTTTGGAATGTCTTGTTGCAAACGCATGGAAAGTAAATCGAGTCTCGCTGTTGAGCAGTAAAGATCGAGAGTCGTATGAGGCTGTTTGTTGTTTGCTCTGCAGGCGGATTCAGGTGAGCTACGGTAACTAGCTCCAGGGACCGAACCTTACTTAGCGAGGAGTGCGGCCCGCATGTTCAGCCCTACAAGGAGGCATCTACCTTAGTGATAACGTTGTAGGTTCCGTTTACTGATTCACGCCTATTAGACGAAGAACATGTCGAATAGATTTCTTTCAGTATGAGTTACGGATTGTACATAAATTTAACTCATTCGAATGCATAACCACTGTATCCTAATCAGCAGACGTGCGTCTGGCCCAAGTCCCAAAACAGCCAACCCTTCCAAGCGCCTTAACCATGCCCTCCACTGCCAAACTCACCACTTCAATCAGCGCCTTCTGTTATCTCAGCTGTAAAGTCCTTCCTAATGCTCAGCTCGTCCAGACCCTCCACATTCTCCAAGGTAAGTCCTTTCTCGTTCGCCAGATGCAGGAGGCATATGAAGCAGTACGATGTTGAGATATCGGCCATCGCTTGCTTAGGGTATACGTGCTGCAAGTTGTTCATGACCGAGGTGAAGCGAAGAGTGCCGTCTTCGGGCTTCGCCGATGGCGGTGGCGCTTGGGGGTCGACGGGTACATCCTAAGCCTGTCAGATCTAGGCTTTCCTGACAGATAGCGCCAGATAATAGTGAGATCTCTTACCGGCTCAAACCCGATACCCCTCCACATCTCCTCCTTCAAGCGCCGAACATCCACTTTTTTAGCCACCCTTGCGTATTGTACATACTCGGGCCTCAATCTTCGACTCTGGGTTACCAGTTGCGTCCCGAATGCACCCTCCTGACTCTCGCCGCCTGCCAAGACACCCGCGATACCATCTCCTCCTGCGCCCGGCTCTCCTTCGACGTCAGGCGAGAAGTTCTCCCGGGCGTCCGCAAAGTCGTCGTCGTCGTCGTCTGGTGGGACTCCTGGGAAAGCCATGCCATCGTCTTGGAAGAAGTTCGCATCATAATTGCCCTGCGCACCCTCCTCTTCCTGTGCAGGAAGCGAACCTGGATCCTCTTTGCGCGCCCAAAAAGCCTCGTCCATATCACCCTCCGGCACCTCATCAGCGCGCCCGGTGTTGGCTGTTTTGCTTAGTCCAGTTTGGCGTGACCCCATCCGCGCTTTGGGTTTGAGGAAGAGGCGGAGTAGTTGCCGCGAGTTGAAATGCTTGTCGTCTGGTAGGAGATTTCGGGTTTTGGATTTCCACTGGGTTTTTGGGAGGGAAATGGCGGAGTTCGAAGACGCTGGAGTATAAATCATCTCAGACAGTATAGGGTCAAGAGTAGAAGCAAAGTCTATTTCGAATGGCTCCTTCTCTTTTCTTTTGGCCGGTGCGGATGTTGTGGCCTTTGCAATATCCTTGATCTTCCGTATCCGCCAGTGCTCCGGTCCGGCCCAGTTCTTCTTCGAGGCGTTGTCAAAGTAACTAAGAATGTCTTCATGACCACCCTCTGTTCTGTCATGGTTAAGAGTTACACCATATTGGCCGAGGCCTGGGTCAAAGCTGTCCACGCCCATGCCTGCAGGATCTTCTGCTCCATCTATCACACCCTCAGTGAAGCCGCCGTTGTGGACTCGAATTTGCGGTTCGACCGCCGCATCTCTTGCCCATGCTTCACCACCGTCACCAAAGCCGATATCTACTGGCAAATCAAACCCACCGAGGACGCCGTCGTCATCATCGAACCCAGCTGCATTGTCGTCGTCAAGGTAAATGCCTGACTTGTCACCGATGCCTCGGTTCTCGGTGTTCTCCTTCTCTTGGCGCCAGTCATCGGGCGCCTTAAGAAATGGAATGTCCAGTGAGCCTGCGGGGTCTCCTAGATTGAAGTTCTTTAACGATGGGCATATGTCTTGATTATCCAGCTGGGAAAGATCGGGAAAGAATTTGGCGCCAAGGGAAGAGATATCGATTTCAGCCGCTTCTTCGTCGTCTTCCTTGTTTATCTGCAGCTCGACCTCCTCAGGCTGTTCATTGCCTTCCTCCTCTTCTTCTGGATTTCCGTCACTTTTCCGCCTGGTACGGTCACCTTCGGCCGTGGCATCTCCTGCGTCATCACTACTATCAAACACAATACGACCTTGTGCGTCAATCGCTAGATGATTTAAGAGCAACCCTTTAGCGCCACCTTCGTCGAAGTCTGCCGACGCTTTCTTGAACAACGGATCAACAGAGAACTCGAGCTCGAACTTCTTGAGCTGCAGAGGTGCGAATGATGGTGCAAGAGTGGCTTCTGATGACCGTTGTGCCTATTGACAGTCAGTATGTTACCTAACCAACCTCGTCTTCTTACTACCATACCCGTCTCCGCGCCTTTTTCTTTGCACCATCTTCTCCCTCCTCTTCGTCACCCTCCTCGCCTTCTTCGCCATCTTCGTCTCCTCTCCTTCCTTTCTTGTTACCACTGTCCGCCAGTCCACTGAGTAGTTTCCCGGTCTCGGTAGCCACACTATCCACTCGACTGGTATATATCTTTACACATCCGTCCAGAGTACAGCTGGCCTTTTGAAAGTTGACCCCATCGCCCTCTTTCAACAAAGACATGTCGTGGAAGTAATCGATGAGCGCAAAGTTCCAGGAATTATTCGCATTGATCTTGTTGTCCGTTGCCATCTTCATCCATTCTTCGAAGTTTGCCAGTATCGGAACGCGCTTCATGGGCGTGACGGCGCTGCTCCCGACAACAGTCAATCCTCCATCCTCTCCAACTTCCCGACCTCTCCCGGAGCCGGCAGCTCGCGGGGTTCTGGGACTAGTGCTTGCAGCGCGCTCGAAGTTGTTCAATTTGCGCATTGGTGTTGCGGCTGCCTTGATTTGATTCATCTGCAGATCGTGTAGCGCTTGTCGAGACTGAAAGCGAACAGCCTTCTCCTTTTGATCATCGTTGAGCGGTATCCTATGCACCAGAAATGTGAACACCAGTTAACCCATTCAGTATAATTCAATTACGTACCTGACCGATGTTTGTCTGTATGGTGTGGTTGTCGCCGTCTGTTTGGCAGGTGTTCTGCCATTTGCGCGCGGGGGGTTGGCGACACGAGGCATTATGTGAATCTATCTTCAGTGACAAATTTCTGAAGTGAGCTATCGCCACATAAGCCCCTTCAATTATCAAGTGAAGGAGTTTTAGTCTCGTCGGGTCTTGTATACGGCATCGACGGTGAATGTCGTGATGTTGATTTCGCGTAAACAATGAGCTGCCCTGTGCACCAGTCAGGGTCCACCTTTGCTGAGTCATCTCTACCAGTATTGGCGCACGTCCAAGCTCCCGGTAGAGGGCCGGTTAACGTCATGGGTTATATGAGAATTGGTGATGGAGACTGGAGTATTGTGCAGCAAAGAGACAGATCATTCCTATCATTGTTATTATTATTCAAGTCACCGTCTCTTATCGATTTGCATAGACACTTGCACATCAGTATCATGAATCTGAGATGCGCTATCAACCCTCGTCACCTTCGCTGTTGCGATCCATCCATCCTACGGCATTATCACCAAAACGAAAGTACTCCGCGCGACCATTCTATCTCTGCATCTTGATACTCTGCCTGCTAGCTACAGTGAGTTTTCTCAGAAAGGACTCGAACCAGCATGTGGAGGCAGCAAATGGCGCGAACGAACGGCGGCACCTGGAGCCCTCGGATGCGATCCAGGGAATGCGTGGACCGCGGGTGGAAGGAGAACAAGAAGTAATACTACACATATCTACCAGCTTCATTACAGGAGCTCGCACCTGAAGATGTTGCTAACAATTTCAAATCAGCAGTGTCGCTTCGTACACAATGCCAAAGACCAGTGCGCTTTCATCAAGGCCAATTGTCCCGATGAAGAGACAGGCCTCATTTCATACCTGCAGCTCTACTATTGCAAGCTTGATCAGGCCAAGCCTTTTGCCTTCGTGATTCTGGTCATATGGCTGGGTCTGCTCTTCAGCACGATTGGCATTGCCGCGAGCGACTTCTTCTGTATAAATCTTAGTACCATCGCGAACTGTTTAGGTATGAGTGAAAGCATGGCGGGAGTTACATTTTTGGCTTTTGGAAATGGCAGTCCGGACGTCTTCTCGACTTTCGCAGCAATGAAGACCCACAGCGGCAGTCTCGCGGTTGGTGAGCTCATTGGTGCTGCTGGATTCATAACAGCTGTGGTCGCAGGGTCTATGGCTCTGGTGAGACCCTTCAATGTCGCAAGGAAGAGCTTCATTAGGGACGTTTGCTTCTTCATAGTCGCGGCGGGCTTCAGCATGGTGTTTCTTGCGGACGGCAGTTTGCACCTCTGGGAATGCGCCGTGATGGTGGCTTTCTATGTGTTTTATGTAGTCTTTGTCGTGCTGTGGCACTGGTATCTTGGTCGGCGTTGGCAGAAGAAAGATCGTGAGGCTGCTGCAAGGGGTCATTTTGAGGTGTCTTCCAATGGCGAGTTGGAAGTTGAGGAAGAAAATGCGTATGATGAAGACGCTTCGGCTGGAGAGCGGCGAAGCCTGCTGCGTGGCAACCCAGGCGGAAACTTCGGGGCGTTGGAGCGCGGTGGTAGCCCTTACCTAAGGCCGGGGGATGACCAAGACGAGGATGAAGAAGGACGTGACTATTGGCATTCTGAAATCAGCAAAAACATGAGCGTCAACAGGCGGCAAGCAGGATCGCGCCGGAATACGGTCACGATTCGTCCTAGTCTCGTCGGTGCTCTAGAGTTTAGGGCTGTCCTTTCGTCGCTCCAGAAATCAAGGAATATTCAGACAGTCCCAATAGATTTAAGACGATATTCGGATGATCCGACGTACATAACAGCGCAGCAACAGGGCCAGCTCCCAAGTATCTACGAACCTGATATCAGCACCACTTCTGATGATAACGTGGAGGAGGTTGGAGCGACTGGGCTCTTAAGACCCAGCGTCGACGTCGACCGAAGTGCAGCTCCAAATCGGACGCGGGCTGTTTCTGCGGGTGACGCGTTAGGGTTATGCCTCGATTCTGGTAATCTTAACCTGCATCCTCCCACTGCAACCTTTGATCGTTTAGGACGCGCAGGAGGTCACGGTGGCTGGCTACAGCCTCCTGGTCAAGCGACAGCAACTTCATCTTCGGCCCCTTCCCGCCCGCCAAGCTTCTTAATCTCACCTCCAACCTCCGAGCCGGCTTCGAGAGGCGTGAGTCCAGCAACAGCTAATGACGGTCGATCCTCCTTGGAGCGTGTGCCTCCATCGAAGGGCGACTTCACCGGCTTTACGAAACACTACCGGCCAATAGTCGGATCACCGGCCGGAAGCGCGGAGACGCCCAGACAGTCGCCGAAGCATGTCTCTCAACCGGTCCCAAGAATCGTAATCCCAAGACAGGGAAGTTTACAGCGCTCGAACCCAGTATCTCCCTATTCACCCTATCAAGACTCCTACGACTCCGCTACCTGTACCCCACGGCTTCCCAGCTTACGGCTTCCGGCCGCCAGTATATTCTCGGATTCGTCCTATAACCAACAGGGATATGATGACTTCGAAGGAAAGTCACTTCGGTGGTGGCCATACAAAATCTTACCCCCACCACGGGTCCTGGTTGCAACGTTATTCCCAACAGTATATTTCTGGCATGACAAAAAATTGTGGGAGAAACTACTAGGCCTCGCTGCTGCACCTAGTGTCTTTCTGTTGGCAATCACACTCCCCGTCGTGGAGGAGGAAATAGATGACGATGACTCGAGTGTGGGCATACCCCAACCTGAATCCAAGAAGCCCACCGAGAACAATCATCAAGATCAAGAAGGAAGTACTACCGCTTCGTCCCAGCACAGCCCATCGTCGCCGGCTGGGATCAGCGAGCGTGGATACTTCGATTCACACCCACAGAATGTCAATCACCATAGCCATTCCAGTATCGGCGCACAACCTGCAAAAGGCTGTGGTGGGCACGGAAACACCGCTACCGTCGCGACTTCGACAGAGAGGCACCATCACCATCACAACAACTCGCGCGTCCAACCATCGTCGTCGCCAGTGGTCCCTCCCTCGAAGCAATCGCAATCTCCTACGACATACACCTCTCCCACTATTCCTCCATCTCCGACCGCCTCCCCTAAAGAATGGAACCGTTGGCTCGTGTCCACCCAAATCTTCACCGCCCCCTTCTTCATCGTGCTCATCGTCTGGGCCAACACCTCCGACCCATTAAACGCCCACGCTCTACTAAAGCCCTCCCTCTACGCTCTCCTCGCCTCCCTCATCCTCTTCGCCCTCCTCCTCTTCACCACCTCATCCACCACCCCTCCCCGTCACCGCTACCTCCTCTGCTTCCTCGGCTTCGCCGTCAGCGTGGCCTGGATCTCCACCATCGCCTCCGAAGTCGTCGGCGTCCTCAAAGCCGTCGGCGTCATCCTCAACATCTCCGACGCCATCCTCGGCCTCACCATCTTCGCCGTCGGCAACTCCCTCGGCGACCTCGTCGCCGACATTACCGTCGCCAAACTCGGCCACCCGGTCATGGCCCTTTCCGCTTGCTTCGGCGGGCCGCTGCTCAATATCCTGCTCGGCATCGGCCTGAGCGGGCTGTATATGACTGTTACCGATGGCGAGCATAGGCATGAGCGACATCCGGGCCGGCCCATGAAGTATAAGCCGTATCAGATCGAGGTCTCGACGACGCTGATTGTCAGTGGCGCGACGTTGCTGGTCACGCTGGTGGGGTTGCTGGTGGTGGTGCCGTGGAATGGGTGGAGGATGGATCGGAGGATTGGGTGGGGGTTGATTGCGCTGTGGGGGGTCAGCACGGTGGGGAACTTGGTGGTCGAGATGAAGGGGTGGGGCGGGGACCTTGCCTGAGTTCCGCACGCTGGTTTCTTGGGTGGGTACCTAGGGTCGTCGGGGCTTTGGCCGGCGTTTGCCGATGGTTGTATACATCCTCACCGGCTGTCTTGGCGTAGAGTAAGGCGCCGAATGGGTGCCTCTCGCAATGCACCATGGACCCGTTACTTGCTTCCTTCGGCTTCGGAAGGCCGTCTATGTACATACCACCATCACCACACCCAGCGAAAACGGAAGACTTACTTGAAGTCAAGAGGCGGTAGAAGTTGATGAGGGTGAATGAAGCGGCTAAGCAATCAGGAGCTGGTGTGTAGGGCTAGGAACCATCTGGGTCGGCTATGCAGGTCACATCGTGTCACATCAGGTCACGGGTTGTGTCTGTTGGTTCACAGACAAGAGCTTCTGAGTAGGAGATCCAACAGTCCCGTTGTAACCGGGAATTACCTTACAAACTCGTCCATCCCCGTTGAAGGAGAAATCCCCAACATGTGTCTCTGCTCTAACATGTATAAGATACCCAACAGCCTCCACAGCCCTGCAAGTATCACATCCCTTCTCCAAATCTCACATCAACACCCCAACAAGTCCCCAAGACACCCACAGTCATCCCCACCCAGCTCTCCAAACACCCACCTCCCAACCGCCACGACTCCCACTCAGTCAATCAAGGCCCCTCGCATCCCCACCTCACCAT
>JAABUJ010003107.1_pt1 | contig 19165 bp, 17 predicted proteins | sample 5559131 | NCBI WGS metagenome assembly JAABUJ01 (sample SAMN10711875, study PRJNA513366) | rock metagenome | isolation source: Antarctica rocks | place: Antarctica: Victoria Land, Mt New Zealand nord | collected 2016-01-07 | reverse complement strand
AGACGAGGAAGCAGCGAGCATGCTGACGCTTATGGGTGTTGGCATGGGAGAGATAGCAGAGAAAGAGGAGACACGGGCATGCGGCGACGGGGGCGACCCCGCGTTTATGTGTGTAACCGTGACGAAGGGCGTCGGGTGGATGCCTAGGTCGTTCGTGCCGATGAAGGACGTGGCGTAGCAGCGAAATGCCTCGGGGAGCCGCGCGCGGGCAATGAGCCGAGGATATCCGAATGGGGAAACCCCGCGAGGTGGTGAGCCTTGTGACCCGCCGATGAACACATAGTCGGTGTGGAGGTAAGCCGGGGAACTGAAACATCTCACGTACCCGGAGGAAGTAAAACAGGGCCGGAGTAGCGGCGAGCGAAACGGTGCAAGCCCAAACCGCTGGCGTGCCAAGGGTGCCGCCGTTGCGCCAGCGGGGTTGTACGGTGTTCGAGGGGGAGCGGCATGGCTCCCACACAGTCTAGAAATCCGCTTGTTAGCCGAAGGTTGCTGGAACGGGCCGCCAGAGCGGGTGAGAGCCCCGTAGGCGAAAGCGAGCGGACTGTGCGAGCGTACCGTGAGTACGGCGGGACACGCGACATCCCGCCGGAAGCAGGGGGGACCACCCTCCAAGGCTAGTTACACGAACGAACCGATAGTGGACAGTACCGTGAGGGAAAGGTGAAAAGCACCCCGGAAGCGGGGGGTGAAAGAGATCCTGAAACCCGGCGCCCACAAACAGTCGGAGCCACGCAAGTGGTGACGGCGTACTTTTTGTAGAACGGACCGGCGAGTGATTCTGTGTGGCGAGGCTAAGGGAGTCGTACCCGGAGCCGCAGCGAAAGCGAGTCTGAACAGGGCGCGTGAGTCGCATGGAATCGACCCGAAACCGAGTGAGCTATCCATGGGCAGGCTGAAGCGCGGGTAAGACCGCGTGGAGGGCCGAACCGGTGTCTGTTGCAAAAGGCTCGGATGACCTGTGGATAGGGGTGAAATGCCAAACGAACTCGGAGATAGCTGGTTCTCCCCGAAATGCATTTAGGTGCAGCGCGTAGTATTGGCTTCGTCGGAGGTAGGGCGCTGGATTGGCGCGGGGGCTTACCGCCTACCAACCCAAACCAAACCGTGAATGCCGACGAGCGTCACTGCGTAGTGAGACGGCGGGTGCTAAGATTCGTCGTCGAGAGGGAAACAGCCCAGACCGTCGGCTAAGGTCCCTAAGTCCGTGCTAAGTGGGAAACGTTGTCGCGACGCGGTGACAACCAGGAGGTTGGCTTAGAAGCAGCCATCCTTGAAAGAGTGCGTAATAGCTCACTGGTCGAAAGTGTCGCGGCGCGGACAATCCAAGGGGGCTCAAGCACGGTACCGACGCCACGGGTGCGAGACGGCTTCGGTCGTCCGCGCGGTAGGGGAGCATTGCCATCAGCAGTGAAGCGGCGGCGTGAGCCAGCGGTGGAGCGGTGGCAAGGGAGAATGCCGGTATGAGTAGCGCGACGCGGGTGAGAATCCCGCGCACCGAATGCCCAAGGGTTCCAGAGCAAGGCTGATCCACTCTGGGTGAGTCGGGCCTAAGCCGAGGCCGCGAGGCGTAGGCGATGGACAGCGGGTTAAGATTCCCGCACCGCCGACCATGCGTTTGAGCGAAGGGGGGACGCACCGAGGTTGTCCCGGCGGCGCGAGCCGTCCAACCGCGCAGGTGGCCAGGAGGGAAATCCCCTGGCGTGAGCCGAGGCGGGAGTGCGAGGGGGTCACACGTGACCCGCAAGCGGGAGAGACCCGTGGTGCCCAGAAAAGCCTCTAGCGAGTGTGGCGGCGCCCGTACCGCAGACCGACACAGGTGGGCTGGTAGAGAATACCAAGGTGGACGGGAGAACCCTCGTTAAGGAACTCGGCAATTTGACCCCGTAACTTCGGGAGAAGGGGTGCCAGCAGCGATGCTGGCCGCAGTGACCAGGCCCAGGCGACTGTTTACCAAAAACACAGGTCTGTGCGAAGGCGACGAGCCGACGTATACGGGCTGATGCCTGCCCAGTGCCGGAAGGTTAACGGGAGGGGTGCGAGCTCCGAACCGAAGCCCCGGTGAACGGCGGCCGTAACTATAACGGTCCTAAGGTAGCGAAATTCCTTGTCGGGTAAGTTCCGACCCGCACGAAAGGCATCACGATCTGGGCGCTGTCTCAACGAGGGACCCGGCGAAATTGAAGGCCCTGTGAAGATGCAGGGTACCCGCGGCAGGACAAAAAGACCCCGTAGAGCTTTACTCTAGCTTGTCCTGGGGCGATGGCGCCGCATGTGTAGGATAGGTGGGAGGCAGGGAACCCGCGCCGCCAGGTGTGGGGGAGCCGCCGGTGAAATACCACTCTTGCGTTGTTGTCGCCCTCACCCCCGGCCGTGATCCGGCGGGGGGACAGGGGCTGGTGGGGAGTTTGACTGGGGCGGTCGCCTCCCAAAAGGTAACGGAGGCGCCCAATGGTCCCCTCAGGCCGAATGGTAACCGGCCGGAGCGTGTATGGGCACGAAGGGGGCTTGACTGCGAGGCGTACAGGCCGAGCAGGGACGAAAGTCGGGCCAAGTGATCCCACGGTTCCGAGTGGAAGGGCCGTGGCTTACCGGATAAAAGCTACCTCGGGGATAACAGGCTGATCTTGCCCAAGAGTTCACATCGACGGCAAGGTTTGGCACCTCGATGTCGGCTCGTCGCATCCTGGGGCTGGAGAAGGTCCCAAGGGTTGGGCTGTTCGCCCATTAAAGCGGTACGCGAGCTGGGTTCAGAACGTCGTGAGACAGTTCGGTCTCTATCCGCCGTGGGCGTACGATGAATGACCGGCGCTGACCCTAGTACGAGAGGACCGGGTTGGACCGACCGCTGGTGTGCCGGTTGTTGCCAAAGCAGCACCGCCGGGTAGCTACGTCGGGATGGGAGAACCGCTGAGCGCATCTAAGTGGGAACCCCACCGGGAGATGATTCATCGCGCCTGTCTTGAACAGGTAAGCCCCCCGGCAGACCACCGGGTTGAGCGGCCGCGCGTGGACAGCGGGCAACCGTTGGAGCGAAGCGGTGCGCATGGGCGAGGGCGGTTAGACATCCTTACGTGCAAGCGTGAGGAGAGCGTGGGGGTGGCCCACGTCGCCGCAGATCGGTGTCACCTTTTTCTTCTGCTTTTCTGATCCATTCGCTGCTGTGAGAGAGAAGGACTGAGGAGTGAGGACTGAGCACGGGATGATCTCCCTCAGTTCTCGGCACTCAGCCCGCGGTGAGTGGGGGGGTGCCGGGCGTGAGCGAACGCGGCGGCGATCCACCCGGTCCCATCCCGAACCCGGTCGTGCCCCCCGCCAGCGCTGGCGGAGTACTGGGAGGGCAACTTCCTGGGAAGCGCGGCCCTCGCGCCTGGCACCCCCCCACCCACTCCCCTCCTCCCTCGTCTTCCCTCCTCGCTCTTCGTCCTTCGTCGCGGGGTGGAGCAGCGGCAGCTCGTTGGGCTCATAACCCAAAGGTCGTGGGTTCGAATCCCACCCCCGCTACCATTCTTTTCTGCTGACAGATAAACCTCCCGTCCATTCGGATGGGAGGTTTTGCATCAATGGCAGTGGAACGGTTCGATGTCTTTTCATACGGCGTTCCCCACAGAGATATGTCGCAAAACGCTTGACGGGTGTACAGCGCTATGGCAAACTCCCGTTTCGGTACGGCATGGCGCCCTGCCCGAGTAGAAGGGCCTCGCCCGCAAGGCGGGGTAGCAATTGGTGGTGCAACTCCACCGGGCGCCTCCATCACTTCACGATTCGATGATTACTCCTCGATCAATGCGCGAATCATGCGGCGTTCTTGTACTGTGTCGATCAGTGGCGGCGATGGCAGCAACCATGATGCGATCTCGTCCAAAGACGCAGTGGCGCGCGCCTGAATCGCCGCTCGGGCATAGAGAATAGTTGAGAGGTCGCGCAACGCATCGCGCCGTCCGATGAGGCTGGCGTGATCGCCGGTGAGCATCGCATAGGTAACCGCTACGGCATCATACCGTGCCAGATCACCGGCATAGCGTCGCAGCAATGGGCGAGGCAGGTTCTTTAACAGGCACCACCAGCGATTCCGCGCGAGATAGTACGCCTTTCGCGGCGAACCGTACCCTGCGGTCGCGGAAATTTTATGTCGAACAATCGCGCGCGGAATTGCCAGCGTTGTCCACTGGCGAAGACGAAGCCGCCATGCGAGATCGGCGTCTTCCAAGTACATGAACAACGCCGGATCGAACACTCCAACGTCGTCAAGCGCAGCGCGGCGATAGAGCGCGGCACCCGCGCTCGGACCGAAGATGGGATATGGCTCCTGACGGACGCTGATTGGCTGCCCCACTCTGGCGTCTCGTATAACGCCATTCGTGAATGTCTCCAAGCCCGCGCATGCAATCACATCCGGTGATGTCGCAAAGACCATCGTTGGCATGACCGCCGCAACCGTCGGTTCCGCGTCATCGAGCACAGACGCCAGATGTGCGAGCGCATCCAGAGCAATCTCGGTATCATTGTTGAGCGTGAGCAGATATGTGCCGGAACTTGCCCGAATGGCCCGATTGTTTGCCGCCGCGAAGCCGAGGTTCACCACACAGTTATCTATACGTACCAAGGGATAGGTCTTCGTCAGCCAGGGCACCGTATCGTCACTCGACGCGTTGTCCACGACGATGACTTCGTTCGGGAGGCGTGAACTGGCGAATAATGCACGAAGGCATGGTTCAAGAAGCGTACGGCCATTGTAGGTGACGATAATGACGCTGATCGTTGCAGACATTCTGCGAGTATACCGGCGCGCATCGTGATTGACCATCGAACCGTTGAATGCTACCCTCACCGAATGGATGGTCGTGGGTATGAGGAAGGATCACTGCGTGGAAATCGTTCAGACAGACAATGCACCGAAGGCCATCGGGCCGTATTCGCAGGCAATCAAGAGTGGCGACTTCGTCTTCACTGCCGGGCAGATCCCGCTCGACCCCGCAACCGGCAAACTGGTTGAAGGGGATATTCGCGTGCAGGCGAAGCGTGTGCTCGATAACCTTTCCGCCGTTCTCACCGCCGCCGGATCATCAACGGCGAAGGTAATCAAGACGACCTGCTTTCTCTCCGATATGGCGGACTTCCCTGCCTTCAACGAAGTCTACGCGGAATACTTCAGCGCAAATAAGCCAGCACGCAGCACGGTGCAGGTCGCACAATTGCCGCTGAACGCACGGGTCGAGGTTGAGTGCGTCGCACTGATTTCGTAGCCAACGGGGGTTGTTTGATGCAGGGGGCTATGCTAGACTCCGAGCATATGGGTGCGTAGCTCAGCCGGTTAGAGCGTTCGGTTCACATCCGAAAGGTCACAGGTTCGAGTCCTGTCGCGCCCACCATCGCGCTTCTGTATTGCAGTGGGTACTCCATGTTCCCGCGTGACGTGAGAGCGTAGAGACTTCGCCGTCGTCTCTCCTACGGTCGCGGCGTTAGAGAGCCTCATGAGGCTCTCTCAGTATTTCCAGTGATGCGTCATTACTTGCACATCCAGGAAGGGATGGGGAGAAAGCATATGGCCAGCGATACCGTCTATCTGACCGCCGATGGCAAGCGTGCGCTCGAAACGGAAATGCAGGAGTTGAGGACGGTGCGTCGCCCGAGCGTCATCGAGCGCGTGCATGACGCCCAGACGGATGGCGATGTGGACGACAGCGGCTCGCTTGAAGAGGCGAAAGATGAACTCGCGCAGATTGATGCACGCACGCGCGAAATCGAAAATATGCTGCGTCACGCAGAAATCATTCCGGAACACACGAACGGCGGTGGCGACGGCACGATCCATCTCGGGTCGCACATCGTCGTACGCGACCAGTTTGGCGACGAATTGACGTGGATGATCGTCGGCTCCGCCGAGGCAAATTCCCGCTCCGGGAAGATCAGCAGTGAGTCGCTCGTCGGTGCCGCTCTGATGGGCAAGCGCAGTGGCGACAGTGTCGCGGTCCAAGCCCCTGCTGGTGAAATGACGTACACGATCGTGCAGGTCTCCTGAGCGTGGAATTCGACGATCTCCAACAAACCCGCATCGCCAAGGCGCAGACGCTCCGTGATGCGGGTCTTGATCCCTATCCGCCGCGCAGTGAGCGCACGATTACGAACGCGGATGCGGTCACAGAGTTCGACCGGCGCGAGGGCGAGGCGCATACCGTCGTTGGACGCGTCGTCTTCAAGCGCGATATTGGGAAACTCGTCTTTCTGAAGATTCGCGACGGCAGCGGCGAGATTCAACTGTTCATTCAACAGCGCAGCCTCGACGCGGCGCGATTTACACTCGTCACCGATCTCATGGATCTCGGTGACTTCGTGCAGGCATCAGGGGCGCTGATCCGCACCCGAACAGGCGAAATCTCGATTGATGTGACCAACATCGCGATCATCGCCAAGGCGCTCTCGCCGCCGCCCGGCAGCAAGTTCCACGGCCTGCAGGATGTCGAGAAGCGCTATCGGCAACGCTATCTCGATCTCATTGACAATGAGGAATCGCGTCGCGTTGCCATTCTGCGTTCTCGGATTCTTACCGCAACACGCGCGTTTATGAACGGTCGCGGCTTTCTCGAAGTTGAGACACCGACACTCCAACCACTCTACGGCGGCGCAGCAGCCCGGCCATTTGTGACGCACCACAACGCGCTCGACCAAGACCTCTATTTGCGCATCGCGGATGAACTCTACCTGAAGCGGCTAATCGTTGGCGGGTTGGAACGCGTCTACGAGATTTGCAAGGACTTCCGCAACGAGGGCATTGATCGCCAGCACAACCCCGAGTTCACGATGATGGAGTGTTATCAGGCGTTCGCTGATTATCACGCGATGATGGACATCGTCGAGGGATTGTACACACACATCGCGATGGCAGTCTTCGACTCACTGACCGTAACCTATGGCGATCACACGGTAGACCTGACATCGCCGTGGTCGCGCATTTCCCTGCGCGATGCCGTGAAGAATGCGTGCGGTATTGATTATGTCGCTATCATGGAGACTGAAGAACTCCGACGACGCGCGCGGGAAGCGGGCGCTGATATTCCGAACGACATGGTACGCGCGCGGATTATTGACGAACTACTCAAGACCTTTGTGCGCCCGTCGCTTATCGCGCCGACGTTTCTCACCGATTATCCCGTCGAACTCTCACCGCTGGCGAAGACGAAGCCGGGCGATCCGACGATTGTCGAGCGCTTCCAGCCCTTTATCGCGGGCATGGAACTGGGCAACGCCTACACCGAGTTGAACGACCCGCTCGACCAACTCACCCGCTTCGAGGAGCAGGCCCGTCAACGCGCGCAGGGTGATGCGGAGGCGATGCCAGTGGATGAGGACTTCATTACAGCGCTGATGCAGGGCATGCCACCGACCGGTGGTCTCGGCCTCGGTATTGACCGGATGGTGATGTTTTTCACGAACCAGTCGTCTATCCGCGATGTCATTCTCTTTCCCGCGCTCCGTTCCACCGAAGGGCGATGACCGTACGGATGGCGCGCAAGGGCTTGACGCTGTTTCCACGCAGTGGCACACTACTTCTACTGATCCCACAAGGGGTCGGACACGATTGACGATCAGTAAGCGTTCCAGACGCAGAGCCACGTCAGGTGGAGGAGGCAAGCGACCAGAGAGACCTCACCATTTCGTGCCGCCGCAGCCAGTGTCGGCTGCGCGCACCAGAGAAAAGTCACACTCGCGACGGCGACGGCTTTCGTGTATCATCGCCACCAATGGTGCTGGAAGATGAAGCGGAGCCGGTTATCTGGAGGAGCACAGCGTGAGACAAGAACAATCCATCGGCAGTCGTGTCACGAATTCGCAGATCTGGAAATCCTTCTTCCGTCATGGGTATCCTGATACGGAGCGGAACGCGGCGCTGATCGTCGTCAGCAACGTCTTCCTCCACCTCCACCCCGTGCGGCTGAAGCGTCACGCGCTGCGTGTGACGTACACATTCTGCCTCGGCGGGCTTTCCTTCTTCTTTTTCCTCGTCCTCACCGTCACTGGCGCGCTCTTGATGTTCTATTACGTACCGGCTGTGGATCAGGCATACCAAAATGTGCGCGATCTCGATACGACGGTCTCGTTTGGCATCCTGCTCCGTAACATGCATCGTTACGCGGCGCACGCGATGGTGATTTCCGTCTTCCTCCACATGATGCGCGTTTTTTATACCGGATCGTACAAGCCGCCGCGCGAGTTCAACTGGGTGATCGGCGTTGGCCTGCTGACGGTTACGTTCCTCCTCTCATTCACCGGCTACCTGCTGCCGTGGGATCAGTTGTCCCTCTGGGCAGTCACGGTGGGTACGAACATTGCCGCCGCGACGCCGCTACTCGGTCAGAAGGTGCAGTATCTCCTAATCGGTGGGCCGACCATTGGGCAGGGTGCGCTGATCCGCTTCTACACCCTCCATGTCGTGGGCTTACCGCTCATCGCGTCGGTACTGATGGTTGTCCACTTCTGGCGCATCCGCAAGGATGGCAATATTTCGGCCCCCCTCTAGGGTACGGGAGGATATCGCAATGACTGCTGGAACCCCAACAGCGCGGCCCACTCTCCCGCCGGACGCGCAGAAGACGCAGAAACTGCTCGACCTCGTCAAGGGCGACCGCTACGCCCGCTCGGAAGCGCCGGAACGCGACGAAGTGCTCGTCTGGCCGCACCTCGTCGTGATCGAAGCGATTGCAGCGGCGGTCTTCCTCGTTGTCCTCACGGTCGTCTCGATCCTTGTCCGCGCGCCCTTGGAGAGTCTGGCGAACCCAGCACAGACGCCGAACCCATCGAAAGCGCCGTGGTACTTCCTCAATTTGCAGGAACTGCTGCTCCACATGAATGTGGCGTTGGCGGGCGTGGTACTGCCGGGCCTTGCGCTGACACTCGTCGCGACGATCCCCTACTTCGACCGCGATCCTACCGGTGTTGGTCGCTACTTCCCGACGGCGAAGGGTAAGCAGATTTGCATTTTCTCGGCGCTCTACACGACGATCGTCGAAGTCGGATTGGTCTTCTGGGATAATACCTACTGGGGGCCGACGCAACTCCTCGCGCGGACGAACTTCGAGGCCTTGCCGTTGGTTGACACAAATAAGGCGACGATTATCCGATCGTGGATCATCCCAGCGGTCGTGATCCTCGTCTTCATTGGCGTCCTCGTCGTCACGACGATTGCCGCGTGGAAGCCGACGACACGCGAGCTGATCATCGCGCTTTTCACCGCGTTTGCGGTATCGTATTGGGTATTAGCGATTATTGGGACCGGTTTCCGGGGCGAAAGTCAACATCTGGTCTGGCCATGGGATTTGCCGGACATTCTCAAGCCAAACCCGCCACCGGTCGGCTAGGCGCAACGGCGCGCTTAGAGGAAGGACAGCGCAGTCATGCAAGTATCGTCACATGCGGGACAATCGCGGGAGCGGCTCCCAATTCTTGACCACCAGACATCGCGGCGGAAGGTCACGCGGTACGGTCTCTTCGCGATTCTCGGCGCGTTTACCGCCGTTAGTGCGGTCGCGACGTACAAGAATCTCTATCCGAACAAGGTGACGGGCTTCGGCGCCAAAGTGAACGCGGGAACGGTGCAGGATGTGAAGACGCTCCTCGCCGGTCAGAAATATGTCCGCAATTCAGAGGGTCATTTCTATCTCCTCCCGGCGGAGGCGGATGGCGCGATCGCCTGTTACTGGAAGTGCGTTCATCTCGGTTGCACGGTTCCCGCGCCAAGCCCGGCGCTCGATGGTAATATTCAGTGCCCGTGCCACGGTTCGCTGTATAACGGGAAGACGGGTGACTTGATTCATGGCCCGGCGACGCGCTCTCTCGATTACTTCCCGATCACCATAGACAATGGTGCGGTAATCGTGGACACCAGCAAGGTGACGACCCGCCAGTCCTATGAGCCGAGCCAGGCAACCAAACTTGGGTGAGCGTGAACGACAACGAAGTCGAGGAGTAAAAAATGCTCAGTCGCGCTGAACGACAGGCAGCCACCGTCGTTCTCATGTTAATCGTTGGTGTGCTACTCGTTCTCGTCTACTTGTTGACGAATGACACCGGTCGCGCCCAGTCCGACGCCCGCATTCGCGAAGAGCAGATCGCGCGCGGGCAGCAATTGTTCGCGGCGAACTGCGCGGTCTGCCACGGCAACCGTGGGCAAGGTGGCGTCGGCCTGAAGTTGGACATTGCCGCGAATCGCCCGACCTCCGAGGCTCAGGCGACGCAACGGACCGAGTACTTGACCCGCACCCTGACGAACGGTCGCCCCGGCACCTTTATGCCCGCGTGGGCGCTTGCCAATGGCGGTCCGCTTAACGAAGAACAAATCGGCGCATTAGTCACAATGATCGAATACGGGGATTGGAATCAGACGGAAGCGGTTGTAAAGGAATATCAAGCGAGGGTCGGTACACCGCCACCCCCGAGCCTCACCGTCAATACGGGCGGCATCGGTGGCAACCCGGCCCTCGCAACACAGGGGCCTTTTCCCAGCGGCGTCCAAAATCCGACAGCGGCGGCGCCATCAGCACCGGCGGGGACTGCTCCTGCGGGCAGTAGCGCTCCGCCGCCCGCTGGTACACCAGCTGCCGGTAGCAACGCCGCTGCCGCGACATCTACCGTCAACGCGGATGAGAAAGATTATGCGATCTCGCTCAGTTCCTCGACGGTAAAAGCGGGGACGGTAACGTTCAACATCAAGAACTCCGGCCCGACGCCGCATAACCTTGGCGTTGTGAAGAACAATGGCGCCAGTAAGGCGCAAGGCCTGACGAGTCAGAGCGATCTCATCAAGAATAGTGACACGATTGACTCGGGCAAGACGACGACGCTCACGGTTGATCTGCAACCGGGTACCTACAGTGTCGTTTGCACCGTTCCCGGCCACATCCAGCTCGGCATGATTCTGACGCTGACCGTTCAATAATGAGAGGAGTTACCAATGTTTGACGCACTCGTCTCACTGGCAGCGTGGGAAGCGAATATCACCGTTGAACTGCCCTTGATGTTTGGCATGGTCGTCATCGGTATTGCTCTCATCTGGTTAATCCAGAAACTGACTGGCGGCTTCGACAAGCGCGGCGACTGACAGACCAGCATCTGTGGGACGAATCATGGCGGCTCCGCTACTCGGGAGCTGCCGTTTCTCTATCGTACTGATTAAACTCCCCTGCTCCCGATATGCTTCGTCGGCTCACTGCTCGCACGCTCCGCCACTGAAGGCTCATCATCTTCGGTGGTATCCATGTCGGAAGGCTGTGGGCGGCGTCTGGTCATATGAGTACGGAGCATCGCGGTGTCGCGGGTGCGCTCCCGCTCATTGAATGGCGTCGCCCAGAGGCCACCGAGTGCGCCCGCGATGAAGTAGAAAAAATCCTTGCCGAAGTTGCTCCAGGAGTCGAGTTTCCCGAGCGCGCCGAGACCTGCGGCATTCGCGACGTGAATCTCCTCTAACCCTTGTTTTGCAAGCCAGATAAAAAAGATATAGAGGATCGCGACGGTCGTCCCCTGAATACCCTCGAACTGTCGGCCGAGCCGCCCCGCAACAAAGCCGCCGCAGAGCAGAGAAACCATTGTGAGCATGTCTACCGGCCCGGCATTCACCTGCCAGCCGACGCGATCCAGGAGCGGCGTAATCACGAGCGTGCCAACCGCCGAGACAAGAAAGCCGACCAGGACCGCCGTCCAGCGTACGCGTACGGGCATGATTGCATCCTTTCGTATCCACTGTTATGACGGAAAACGGCGGTGGGTCTGAACGCATAGCGGCGCCCGTGCGATAATCGTATCACAGGCGTGTGCATGGCGAGCGCGTACGGGCATTGCCCACCTAATCGGTAAGGGAAGATATGGCTTCATATTATTGGTGCGACACATGTCGCCGCGTTTATCCCGCCGGGCGTCTTGAATCAGGCGTCTGTCCGAACGGGCACGATGATCTCGTGCCGGTCGGGCGTTTCGGTGGCATGATTAAGGGCTTCATCGCGGCGGGCGGCATCGAGGAGCGGTCAGAAGCGCAGGCACGTCATCGGCAGCTAATCCACGCTCTCTGGTCGCAAAATGAGCGCGATCAGCAATTCTATCAACTGCTGACCCCGCCCGCCTCATTTTCCCGATTCGTCAAGCGGATGGACGAATTGCACCTGCGCGGCATCGAGGAGGAGTGGATTCGCATCGTGCTCCCGACATCACCCTTCGCCCCGGCGTCCGCGTATGGCATTGAATATCGCGATCCTGAGCGATTCGTGCGTGAACTCTATGCGCTCTACAATATGCCGGTCCCAGACACTGCCGCCGCATCATTTTCGGACGATCTCGCGGTGATTGGCACATCACCCTCGCCAATGGAGGAAGATAATGATGGGATCACAGGCTGAAGCCTATGCCACCGATACCGGGCGCGCTCTGGGCAGACTCAGTCTGCGTCCCCGACCACTACCGGAAAAGAAGAGGTACGTCGCTACACGTTTCGCTCTGCAGCACGCAGCACATCGCGCACGCGGCCCATGCCGCTGGCGAGATAGTCGCGGGAGAGCCGGACGTAGCCTTCCGCGCTCCGGCGAATGTCGACCACTTCCTCATCGCTCACAGCGCGCCGTGGTTTTGCCGGCACGCCAAGCATCATTGTCTGTGGCGGCACAACCGTGCCCTCAGCAATGAGCGCACCGGCGCCGATGATGCTCCCCGCGCCGATCTCGCTGTGATTCAGCACCGTCGCGTGCATGCCAACGAGGGACGACGGCCCGATCGTGCTGCCGTGGACAATTGCATTGTGGCCAATCACGCAATAGGCGCCGATCCGCGCCGGTGCGTCTGGATCAACATGCACCGTCGCATTTTCCTGCACATTCGCGCCTCGCTCAACGACGATTGCGGTGTTGTCGCCGCGTAAGACGGCGCCGGAGAGGATGACGCATTCCTCGCCAATCGTCACATCGCCGATGATGATCGCACCCGGCGCGATATACGCGCTCTCCGCGATCGTCGGCCAGACATCGCGGTACGGATAGATCGCCCCATGCATCGCCCGCTCGCTCATTGCCGCACCTCGAGGATAATCGCATCACCCTGCGCGCCACCGGAGCAAATCGCCGCCAACCCCAGACCACCGCCCGACCGCCGCAACTGCAACGCGAGCGTGCCGACGAGCCGCGCGCCCGATGCGCCGATGGGATGCCCCAGCGCAATTGCGCCGCCATTGATGTTGAGCCGCTCGGAATCCACCCCCAAACGGCGTCCGCTGATGATTGGGACACTCGCGAATGCCTCGTTGATCTCGACCGCGTCAATATCGTCAATGGAAAGATCGGCGCGTTCCAGCGCCTTGCGCGCGGCCATTGCCGGGCTATAAGCGAGGTACGGCACATCCCACGCGGCGGTCGCACTGGTCACGATGCGGGCAAGCGGCGTGAGGTCATGCGCCGCTACCCACGCCGCCGACGCGACGACGACCGCCGCCGCGCCATCATTGACGCCCGGCGCGTTCCCGGCCGTGACGGTTCCCGATGGGTGAAAGGCCGGACGCAGTTTCGCGAGCGCCGCCGCCGATGTGTCAGGTCGGGGCGCTTCATCGCGCGAAACGCGGACAATCAGGCCCGTGCGGTCGGTGATTTCAACGGACACGATCTCTTCCTCGAAGAGTCCCTTGTCGGTCGCGGCGACCGCTCGCCGGTGCGACCGGAGCGCGAATGCGTCCTGCTCCTTGCGGGAGACGTTCTCCTCAGCGGCAACCTCGTCGCCGTACTGCCCCATCACCACGTCGCCGACGCCGCAGCGCAGTCCGTCGTACTGCATTGCGTCGAGCAGGATGCCATTGCCCATCCGGTAGCCGAATCGCGCGTTCGTCAGCAAATACGGGGCGTTGGACATACTCTCCATGCCGCCCGCCACGATGACATCATATTCACCCGCGCGGATCAATGCGTCCGCGACGGTGATCGCGCGCATGCCGCTCGCGCAAACGCGGTTGATCGTGTCGCTCGTCACTTCGCGGCTCAAACCTGCCTTGAACGTCGCCTGGCGGGACGGGATTTGCCCCGCGCCCGCTTGCACGACCATGCCCATGATGACGTGCTGCACATCCGCGCCGGAGATATTCGCGCGTTTGATCGCCTCGCGAATGACGAGTGCGCCGAGGTCTACCGCAGAGAAACTGGCGAGCGCGCCGCCGAGTTTTCCGAACGGCGTCCGGCACGCACTGAGCAGGACGCTTCCCGGTGTTTGCTGCATATCTGGAGTCCTTTCCTTCGCGGTAGGGTGGCTTCAGCCTGCGCCCTTGTTTCGCAGGCTGAAGCCTACGCTACCATCTATTCTCTCATGTTAATGGCGACCCGCTTCGCCAAACAAGTCAGCGTCGAATTCGGGATACCGAAGCGAGCGCGTTTCGGACGCCGCGAGGTGAAGAGACGTGCCTTCGTCCGTCCTGACAATCAAGTCACCGTCGCTCGTCACATCTTCCGCGAAGCCGCGAACGACGCGATCATCACGGAGCGTAATGATGACCGCCCGACCAATCGTCGTCACCGCGCATCGCCAGGCATCCACGATTTCTACGACTCCACCAAGATTCAGCCGATCCTCGCGTGCCGCGACGTAATTGAGCAATGCCGCGAGTACGGCATCACGATCAACGTCGTGACCCGTCTCGGCAGCAATACTCGTCGCATCGGGGAGCGACCGGCGTGAAAAGGACGCGCGGTCACCGCCGACATTGAGTCCGATACCGAGCCGTACCGCTTCGAGACAGGAACCGCGCCACGTCGCGTCACCGAGGATGCCCGCGACCTTGCGGTCATTGAGTAGAACATCGTTCGGCCATTTGATGGCGGCGTGGACCTGTCCGACATCCGCAATCGCGTCAATCACGGCCAATGCGGCGATCATCGCCAGATGGGGTATCTGGCTCGCCTCTATCGGCTTCAGAATCAACGTCATGAGCAATGATGTGCCAGGCGCGTCGTGCCATGCATCGCCTTTTCGCCCATAGCCAGCGGTCTGGCGATCGGCGACGATGGCGGTGTGGTGAACAGCCCCGGCGGCCATCAAATGAGCGGCCACGCGCTGCGTCGAACCGACCGTCTCATAGCGGTAGACAATCCATGGGCCGATCATCATGTGTATCATACCGACTTATGGCTGCGTGGGAAGGTCGGTTGTGACTGCGTCAGGTACAGGCGTACCGGGTATGCCGACCGACTCACGTTCGACCTTGATCCTGGCGAGCCGTTGGTTCTCGATTTCGAGCACAGTGAACTTGACTCCCTCGATCCAGAGTTCATCCCCGACATCCGGGATACGCCCGATGCGGTCGAAGATCAGCCCGGCCAGCGGTTCGCGCTCCTGTTCATCATCTGCCCAGTGGACATCCATCAGTTGCTCGAAGTCGCCAACCTCCATGCGCGCATTGACGATATACGCCCCATCCGGCAGCGTTTCGACGAGCGGCGGCTCCGTGTCGTATTCGTCCTGAATCTCGCCAACGATTTCCTCGAGGATGTCCTCGATCGTCACTAATCCCGCCGTGCCGCCGTACTCGTCAATGACGATTGCCATGTGGATACGGCGCGCTTGCAACTCGCGCAGGAGTTCCGGCACGCCCTTCCCGTCCGGGACGAAGAGTGGCGGGCGCATCACCGCAACGATCGAGGCAGTGGCGTTCATGCGTCCAACGAAGCGCAGCAAATCCTTGGCATAGACAACGCCGACGATGCGGTCCAAACTGCCGTCGAAGACCGGCAAGCGGGAATGACCCGCCTCCAGCGCCACATCCACCGCATCACGCACGGTTGCCTGCCGGGGCACACCGACCATATCCACGCGCGGCGCCATCACATCGCGCACGGTCGTGTCGGTGAACCGGAAGATGCTATTGACGAGGTCCACTTCCTCTTCCTCGATCCGGTTATCCCCTGCCTCGTCGCGCACGAGTTGAATCAGCTCCTCCTCGGTTGCCAGCGCCACACTCTGCGACGGCGCTGGGACGCGAAGAAGGCCGACAATGAGCATTGCGGTGCCATTGATGATACCCGTAATCGGCGCCAGGAGGATGACAGCGACGCGCGCGATCCGCGCGCACGCAAGCGCCGCCTCGTCCGGCAACCGGAGCGCGAGCGAGCGCGGCACCGCACGACCGAAGACAATAATCGTGACCACCGCGAGAAAGACCATGAGTATGACACCCCACGACGGCAGACGACCGATCGCGACGCTGGTGACCAGCGCACTCGCGAGGGCGACCGCCGCCGTATCGAGGAAAATCATCGTCGCTTGCAAGTGTTGATAGCGGTCGAGGAGGTTCTCGACGGTGCGCGCGTGACCACTGCCGTGTGTCGCCAGTTCGGCAATCCGCGTGTGTGACGACGCGGCGAACCCGATGAGCACGGCAGTCGAGAAGGCGATGACGCCGATTGCAATGAGCGCCACCGCCAGACGTATCCAGTCCCCGCTACTCATACTGTGTACCTGCCATTAGTCGAAGAGGCTGCTGACCGAGAGGTCTTTGTGAATGCGCTGGATCGCTTGCGCAAGGAGTGGCGCGACGCTGAGCACGGCGATACGCGCTCCGGTTGCGATTGCATTGTCTATCAGTAGCGTGTCCGTCACCCACAGCCGCTCGATGTGCGATTCGGCGATCTGGGTGAGTGCGCCATCAGCGAAGACACCATGCACCGCCGCCGCGAAGACCGCTAACGCGCCCCGCTCCCGCAACTGCTGCGCCGCCTCGATCAGCGTCCCACCCGTCGAGATCATGTCATCAATGATGATCGCCGTCTTGCCGGAGACCTCCCCGACCATATCGAGCATCGCGGCGGTATCCGGCGCATGCCGCATCTTCGAAAAGATCGCCAGGCCGCCGCCGATCCGGCTGCGAAAATCGTCCGCCCGCGCCACACCGCCCGCGTCTGGGCTGACGACGACCAGTTCCTGAAACCCCTCGCGCTTGATGTAGTTCGCCAGAATCGGCGCGGCGCGCAGGTGATCCACAGGAATATCGAAAAAACCCTCAATTGCCGGCGCGTGCAAGTCAACGGTCAGCACGCGATCCACGCCCGCCGTGACCAGCAGATTCGCGACGAGTTTCGCCGAAATCGGCTCGCGCCCGACGGTCTTCTTCTCCTGTTTCGCATAGGCATAGTACGGGATGACCGCAGTAATCCGCCCGGCGGAAGAGCGGCGAACGGCGTCAATCATGATGAGCAAATCCATCAGATGCTGATTGACTGGCGAGCACATCGGCTGGACGATAAAGACGTCCGATCCGCGCACATTCTCCTCGATCCGCACACGCGTCTCGCCATTGCGAAATGCGCCAACCAGTGCGCGCCCGAGCGGGATGCCAAGATCATGCACAATCGCCTCGGCGAGGGGCCGATTCGCACCGGCAGAAAAGACCTGGAGACGCCCGTCCATCGCTACTCCTCGTTCGCGCGCGCATGACGCGTGTCTGCCGGGCGCATCGGCCGGGCCGGTACGCCCGCAACGAGCATCCCTTCCGCGACATCGTGCGTCACAACGGCACCCGCGCCCGTCGCGGCATCAGGACCGATCCGCACCGGCGCGCGAAGAATTGTGCCGCAGCCGATAAAGGCGTTGTCGCCAATCTCCGTACGCTTTTTCTCCCGTGTGCCGTCGTAATTCGCGGTGATCGTCCCCGCAGCAATATTAACGTGCGCGCCGATTGCGGCATCGCCCAGATACGAAAAGTGGCCGACCGCCGTATGCGGCCCGATGACGGACTGCTTGACCTCGACAAAATTGCCAATGTGCGCGCCCTCGCGGATCTCCGCACCGGTGCGGAGATGGCTGAACGGCCCGCAGTCGGTGTCCGACTCCATCATCGCGTGTTCGAGCGACGACGCGACGACGCGGCAGCGATCACCAATCATGCTGGCGGTGATCATACTGTACGGCCCGATAACGCACGCAGTACCAATCGTCGTCGCGCCCCGGAGGATGCAACCCGGCTCGATGACGGTATCGCCGCCGATGACGACGGTATCATCCACATACGTCGTGCCAGGATCGCGGATCGTCACACCGGCGAGCATCAACCGCCGCAATGTGCGCTGCCGAAGCGCCTCCTCCGCTTCCGCCAGTTGCACACAGTCGTTGATTCCCATCGCTTCCGTCTCGGTTGTCGTAATCGCCGCCACGGGCCACACGCCCTCCCCGTCTGCCTCGTGCAGCGCCATCGCCACGAGGTCCGTGAGGTACCGTTCGCCGCTCGCGTTTTCCTTGACGCGCGGCAGCATCGCACGCAGCCACGCTGCATCGAAACAGCAGACCCCACTGTTGATCTCCGTCATCTTCAACTGCTCCGGCGTCGCCATCCGCGCCTCGACAATCCCCACGACCCTGCCCGCGTCATCACGCACGATCCGACCATACGCGGCAGGATCGCCGACACACGCCGTGAGCAAGGTGATCTTTGCGTGTCGCGCATAATGCATGTCAAGGAGCGACCGCAGCGTTTCATCGCGCAATAACGGTGTATCGCTGAATAATACCAGCACGGTGGAGGCATCTATGGGGATATGTGGCAACGCGACTTCGACGGCGTGGGCCGTTCCCCGTTGCGGTATTTGCGTCGCGAAGAGATACGCATCGCCGAGCGCACCGATCACGTCATCGGCGTGATGCCCGACAACGATGACCGTCGAGTCCGCGTGCAATGCCTCGGCTGCTCGGAGCGCGTACGCGACGAGTGGTCGTCCACCGAGTTCATGGAGCGGTTTGGGGAGAGTGGATCGCATCCGCGTCCCCGCACCAGCCGCGAGGATCACCACGGCGAGCGATGGGGCGGATTCGTCGGTGGGATGTGGATTCGTGGAGGGCACGAGGCGCATTCCCATCGTGGAGGAGCGGTGCGCGCTCCCTGGCGCGTGCCGGCATGGCTGGCGGACTAGGATTCGAACCTAGATTAAAGGATTCAAAGTCCTCTGTGCTACCATTGCACCATCCGCCAACAGTCGCGCGACCGACGCAAGTGTAGCCGAGCACGAGATTTCTTGTCAACGAAGCAGAGCCGACATCGCAGGGCTTATTCATTGTCGTCATGCGAGGCCGACCGCCATGAGCGCCAAGGCGGGTTGGGCTGCGTAACGGCGACAGGCGGCGGCGCTATTCGTTGCCCCCGCCAAGCGCAGTAAGCCAATCGCGA
>JAABUJ010003106.1_pt1 | contig 19165 bp, 25 predicted proteins | sample 5559131 | NCBI WGS metagenome assembly JAABUJ01 (sample SAMN10711875, study PRJNA513366) | rock metagenome | isolation source: Antarctica rocks | place: Antarctica: Victoria Land, Mt New Zealand nord | collected 2016-01-07 | reverse complement strand
GGCGCCGTGGTCGGGACGAACCTGTGCGGCGCGCTCTACGACCACCTGCACGCCAATGGGATGTACCTGGTTGCCGCCGGCATCTGCGCGGTTGCCGTCGGCGGGCTCGCGCTGCTTCTCCCTGAGGTCGGCGCGCCGCTGGCTGACACCGGGCGCCGGTAAGGGCGGGTGGCGCCCGCCCTCGGTGGGGGCCACGCCAACGCGCCTGCATGATGAGCCGTGATCGCCAGCCGATGGGCGGACCTCGGACAGGCGCGTCACTCTTTCTTTGTCAAAGCACACGTCCCCACCCCGCACCACCGACCGTGAACCGCCCTTTCCCCCGCGCCCGGCGCGGTTCTGTGTCGCGGGTGTCCTCGACGACGGGGGCGACACAGGGCCGGCCCTGGGGCCGGGAGAAAGGAGCAGGCCGCGCCCTTTGCCACGAGGCATGAGCGACGGCGGGCAACGGCGTACACTTGAGTAAGAGGGGGACGCGAGACGATGGCGCAGTGGGGCGGGACCGAGGAGGCCGACCGGGGGGCGCCGCGCCAGCCTTGGGTATGGGAGCGCCGCACCCGCACAATCCTGATGCTCGTCGGCATGGCCGGCGCCGGCCTGCTGACGTGGAGCATCATGGGAGGCGCACCCACGAGCGATGCGCGTGCAGCCCTCGTCGCTCTCCTCGTCTATGTGACCCTGTGTATCCTCATCGTTCACGTCGATCGCGTCATAAAGGGGCACGAGCGGGCCGCGCGCGTAGCGCGCGAGGAGCGCCGTCGGCGGCTCAGACGACGACCGTACCGCGTCGTGGACGAGGCCGAGGCGGTGCTGGTCCGTGCGCAGGAGCGGAGGGAGATGCGGTGAACGCGGGCGCGGGCGCGACGGAGCGCGTCACCCTGACGACGGATAACGTGACGGGGGTGGCCGTCGAGGGCATCGCGGCGATCCTGCACGCGCAGGGCTTCGTCGTCGAGCGGCGCGCGTTTGTCCGTGCGGCGGCCGAGGAGCCACGCCGGGTTGTACTGCTCGCCCTGGAGCGCCCCCTGCCCGCGCTCGTCGCCCTGGTGGCCCCGTCGGCGGCGTTGCCCGGTCTCGGCGCGGCCCTCGCCGCCGCGCTCTATCCGGACGGAGAGGCGCACGCGCGGGCCGCGGTCGCTACGCTGCAATTCAAGGGGTTGGGCGCTTTCGCCAGCGTGACGGTGGGATCGGGGTCGGAACTGGCCGATGCGTTGCTCCTGCTGGCCGGGCGGGTGCGCGCGGTGTCGTGGTGGACGCGGCCGGCGGACGGTGGCGAGCGACGGATCGCCTACGTGGGGCGTCGGTGGTACGTCGAGTAACGGTCGCCGCGCGGGCCGTGCGGCCATCGACGGACAGCGGTGCGGGGTGAGGGATAGTCCGAGGGGCACCCCGGCCGGCGTCCCCACAACGGCCCGGATGCCCCCCATCCGTCTGTAGCGTAACAGGGGTCTGCGTGGCCGCGCATGATGCGGAACTCACAAAGATGCGGGCTGGCGGCCACGCCCTTCTCCACGCAGCCGTCGGCGTCCACCGGCGCGGTACTATGGATGTATGAGTACGGTCCCCCGCGCAAGGGCCGTGACGAACGGGAGGGTTGGGTGATGCCAGAGGTGTTCACGGGCAAGGTGCTGATCCCCGGCGACCAGATCGACGTTTACCTGGCCGCCCTCAAAGAGGCCGAGGAGGCGCGCGCTCCGTTCCGGCGCTCCCTCGACGAGCTTAATGCCGCGTTCGCGGCCTCCCTTGAAAAGAAATACAGCCGGCGCACCGTCCTCAAGCATACGAGCATCGTCGAGTTGTTCAGTATCTTCCTGTGTGACTATACGGACGTGGAGCGGTTGGAAGACGTGACGCGCGGCTTGGTCAACAGCCACTTCCGGCGTTGGTACCAGCGCAAGGTGCTCGACCGCATGGACCCCGACGAGACCCGTGTCGCGCTCAAGAAGTTCTTCGTGTTCCTCGACCAAGAGAAGGGCATCCACAACCCGAAGGCGGTGGAGGCGCTGCGGTGATGGCGGCGCCGGTGGAGCATGTCCCATGAGCGGGAAGCGGCGGCGCGACACGCCGGAGTGGGCGTGGGAGCAAGCCTTGATCGACGCGTACTACGACTATCGTTGGCATCAGGTGCTTGACCCGCTCGCCGCGGCGGTCAAGCGCTGGGAGGCGGGTGAACTGGACCATGTGGACCTGGCGCGGATGGCCAGGCGCGTCCACAAAGGGATGTCCCCCATCGACTACATCTTCAGTGAGAAGCGCGAGATGCTGGTGCGCATGATCGAGTTCGACGAGGAGTGGTCCGGTCCGTGGAGCATCGCTCATCCTCGCCCCGAGACGCCGGAGATGGGGTGATAGCATAGCGCCTCACTGACGCTCCCACGCGCGGGTTTACGTCTTTTTAGGGCACCGCACCCCTCCTTCTTCCTTCCCGTCAATGAGCATCAGATAGCTCCTCTCGGTCATGGTGTCAAGGCAGCCTATCCCGGTGTTCGGCCTGTTGCCACCGTTCGCACTGTCGTCGCCAGTTCGCCTCATAGTCGCGGGCTATGTCGGCAGCCATTACCCCCAAGCCCTCGATGCGAATTCGCCGATCAAGCAGGCGATCGTAGACGTACCATCTGCCAGTCACCGAATGATGATGATACGTGAAGCGCGGAGGCGGCGGCATAATCGCTCCTCAATGCAGCAGAGCGCACTATCCCAGTGAAAAGGTGCCGTAGGAAGGGTAGCGGCCTTGTTCCTTGAAAAGAATGAACAGGCGAGCGGACTCACTACGATGTCGCCGCCGAGCGTCGCTGTTGGATCGCTTCGAGGAGCTGCTGGCATGTCCAGTCACGCTCGATTCCATAGTGAAGCATGACATCGACAACCATCCCGTCAAGCATGCGTACCGCTTCATCCAGGCTATCTATAACCGTTTGAGACGGCGCAGGAGTGGCGCTCATGCGTGCGTCGGTAACGCGATTATCATAAGTCTTATGATCACGCGGCGGCGGCGTAGGAGTCACGGTAGGAATTTCACGCGGCCTGTTACGCGCGGTCCTGCCCCCACCTTTAGCGCGCACATTGGTGACGCCCGTTGCCGCCGCTTGTTGACGCGCACGCTGAATATCGGCATTGTTAATCTTTTCGCCTGCCTCGACCCGCGCACGGAGCATACCTTGTGGCTCGTCGGCCATGCGCATGAGGTCACGCGCCACCGTCGGCGCGACCTGCCCACGCTGCACCGCATCGGCGACTCTCTGGTCAGAGAGCAACAATAAGCGATCGCGCACCGTCTGTCCAGAGACATGGAGCCGCGCCGCCAACCGCTCAGGCTTGATGTCCTCCGCGTCCATAATCTCTTGAAAAGCCCTGGCTTCGTCGAGCGGGGAAAGGTTCTGGCGCTGGATGTTCTCTACGAGCTGTGTCAGACGGAGCGCGGCGCCCTCGGTATCCTTGACCACGACGGGAAGGCGTGTCAGACCCGCCAAAAGCGCGGCAGCATACCTACGTCCGCCCGCGACAACCATGTAGCGTGTTCGCCCATCGTCAAGCAGGCCAACGTCACGTACCAAGAGAGGTTGCAAGACACCATACTGCTTCAGGGAATCCGCTAGTTCCGTCAAGCGCTCTTTGTCGTTATGATTGTCGCTGTGTTTGCGGGGCTGATCGGGGTCGGGCTGTATCTGGTCGATAGGAACGGTATACGCCGCGGCAAGGGCGCGCTCATCGCCAACTTTTGGCGTGATGTGCTGGGGAGCGGTTGGCCGCCCCGCTTGCGGTTGGGGTTTGGTTGGTGTCATGCGCCCTAGCTTAGGCATGTGTCAACTCGCTCTCCCCTGTGGCGGTAACTTGGGCAGCCAACTCCCTGTACGCGGATGCAGCAGCCCCCCGCGTATCGATCTGTGCCACGGCGACCCCCTGATTAAGCCCATACTTGACACTAACGCTTTGCGGGACCGGGCGTGCGACGGCATCGCCGTACATCTCATGGAGGAGACTCAGGGCGGCAAGGTCGTTGTTATCCTGACGCAACGCGCCGGGAACGATGACGATGCGGTCTGCAACGCCTAGCTCCATCAATTCCTCACGAACGGCCAGCGTGTCCGCGAGAGCGTCAAGGTCCTGCTGGGCCAACAGCGTCGGCAGCACCGCCACGGAGGCTGCCAGCAGCGCACTGTTGAGCGCAAAGCCCAGCGTCGGCGGGGTGTCGATGACGATCGCGTCGTAGCCCACGAGGTCGCGTAAGAGCTTACGCAGGCGCAGCGGGCCAGTTGGGCTGTCACTCAGGGTGATAGCTGCGGTCTCGGTACTGCGGTCGCCTGGTAGGAGATACTGACCGCCGCGCCCATTTTGCACGAGACCGTCCAATCCGCGCTGCGGCTCTAGGATGCGCTGACCAATCCCAGCCCCCGGTGCGACCATCTCGCCAAGGAGGAGGCGCGTAAGCGACGCTTGGGGGTCCAGGTCGATCAAGAGCACGCTCTGACCATCCTCAGTAAGGGCGCCGGCCAGGTTGAGCGCCGTCGTCGTCTTGCCCGACCCGCCCTTGCGGCCCACGACGGCGATAGTGATGGGGATCGCCATGCTACTCTGTCCTCCTTTCCGTTTCCTATGATCCCGTATCTTCCGGCAGGGCGCAATTGTAACCACAGCGTGGTTACAATTGCGCCCAGGGGGTTATCATGCGCCATCATGGACCACACGCGTCCCCACGCGGCACTAGGTGTCACCTGTACGCGGGTCGTCGGCCAACTCTTCCAGGCGCTCTTTGATTCGTTGTTCCGTCGGCAGCCGCACCTGATATTCCGCGACGAATATCTTCTCCTCCAGCCCAGCCAGAGCGTAGCGCACCTCGTCGCGGCCGGCGCTCTCACACACGATCAGGCCAATCGTCGGCTTCTCCCACTCATGGCGCGGCACGCGCTCGCGGTAGTACGACACGTACTTGTTCATCTGCCCGACGTAGATATCCCTGAACGGGCCGAGTTTCAAGTCGCAGAGGACGGTCGCCGGGATGTCCCTATTGTAGAGTTCGAGGTCGACGCTGTGGAGTTGGCCGTCGATGATGATCGTTTGCTGGCTGCGGCGCACGTAGAAGCCCGGTCCCAACTCCTCTAAAAAGCGTTGGAACGTCGCTAGGAGGCCCGCCTCAAGCTGCGCCTCGTCATAGTCGGCCGGCAGGCCCGGCACGACAAAACTGTACAGGCTGCGGAATGCATCCTCCGGCCGCATCGCCGGCGCGGGATGTGGCATGGGGACAATGGGCGCTGGGTCTTTCAAGGCGCGTCGATAGAGTCCGCCCTTGATCTGCTCGTCGAGTTGGCGCACGCTCCATGCATGACGCACGACTTCCGCCTCGTAGAATTCTCGTTCGTTCCTATCGTCGAGCGTCGCCAGGGCTTCGTAGTGACTCCACGAAATCTGCGTGTTGAGCGCGGCGACGATTGGATACGCCCGGTAGAAGCGCACGATCCGCGCGAGCATCTGCCGTGTCATGTGGAGATCGCGGGCCAACTGCTCGACGACACGGGTACCGTAGTCAGCCCGCTCTTTATGGTCCAATTCGGCCCGCACGATGCGCTCGCCGACCTGCCAGTACGCCTGCACCTTGATGTTATCGACAGCCTGGTAGGCGCGCGCGCGCGCCGTCTGCAGTAAGCCGTGGATCTCGCCCAGGAGCGCGCTGTAGTCGTCAGGCATGACGGAGCGGTCTTTTGGCTCACGAGGCATGGGTGACTCCCTTCTCCCTTTGGGCCAGTATGTCCCGCACGCGCTGTTCGACGGCCGCGTGCATGACCGTGAGCGGCCCTGTGCCCAGCGGAACGAACCCATACCCCACGTACCCGCGCCACACAGCGACGCCGGGTGTCATGGCCACGTAGCCCGCGTAGAGGTCCGCGCCGTCGACGGTCGTGACGCGCGCCTCGTGCAAGTAGGGTGAACGCTCAATCCAGTGAATCGCCGCGGATACCCGCTCACTCTCACTCTCGCTCATTGCCGTCCTCACGCCGCCGTCCAGCGCGCAACCATCTCATAGAGGCGTGCCAGCTCGAACGGCTTGGGCAACCGATCATTGACCGACATCAGCGGCCCTGTCGCCCGCAGATGTTCCTGCGCGGACATCACCACGATCGGGATGGCGGCCGTCACCGGGTCGTCACGCAAGCGCTGGCTCACCTCCACGCCGTCCATATCGGGCATGTTGAGGTCGAGGAGGATGACATCCGGGTGGACGTCATGGGCCACCCGTAACGACGCGGCGCCGACCGAGGCCAGCACGAGATAGCCCTCCTCTTCCAGGGCCGTCTCCAGGAAGTCGATGATGCTGGGGTCGTCGTCCACCACAAGCACCCTGCCTTTGACCGCCTTGTTATCCATCCTGCCGCCCTCCACTTGTGACCGTGAGCGGGCTACAGCGCGCGCAGACCGGCGCCTGCGTCAATCCGCGTCCATGACGCGCTGTTAACGAGATGGCGCGACGGTGGAACAGGTCACCCACCGCGATCTCCCCGCCGCACCGCCCGCACGAGAGCCGCTCCAACGCGCGGTAGGCCATCGTCGGCTGACCATCGGTCGTGCACGCCAGGCCGACACGACTGCTTTTACTGTGACGGTGTGCCCCTCCAGGACGCGTGCCAGGGCTGAACGCCGTCGTCAGCTCACCCCTAAACGCCACCATAGCTCCCCTCCTGCACCCGCATCAGCGCGATCGCCTTGAGCGACGGCGTTACGCCCCATAAACCTGGCGCGTAGGCCACATAGAAACGTAACCGATCACCGGCCTGAACCACGGCTTGGGCGCGATACATAGCGCGCCGCACTTCATGCTGTGCGCCATAGAGCGGCACGATACGCTCCTCGCGCTGCGTCGTCAACGCGTCCACCACAGGAGCCAGATAGGGTTGCAAGACGGCCTCGACGCGTTCCCGCATAAGCGGCGAGAGGGCGCGCGTGTCGCGCATAGACACGGCGTACGTCACACGGTTCATCCGCTTATGACCCGACCCTCTCACCGGGACACCGGTCGTGCGCCAAGACTCTGTCAGCCTCATCGTCCAGCGCAGCCGTGCCGGGCAGGTCTCGGTCTTTGTCGGGCGACAACAATGGCGGATCGGCCTGGACAATAACAACGGCGCCGCTCATTGCGCGCTCCCCGGTTCAATGCCTAACTGGCGCTCCTCCTCGTCTAGCTTCTCGATCACCCACAGCCGCGCCAGTACGGAGAATGGTACGGCCTTGCGCTCGGCCACGCGCCGTAACCGTCGCGCAACGGGCGGCGGGAATAGGACTGCAATCCGCGTTTCTTTGTCGTCCCGCTTGCTATCCGGCATTGTTTGAGCCCTCTGGTCAATTCTCAGTGTGGTCAAGCTAGCCTCATCTATCATACAAAATGGTAACCGCATTTGCATACCATCTAAACAATGCTTTAACAAAGTTATAATATATGCATCTTCGCTACGTGGTCCATATGTCGCACGAATCTTTGTGGTGGGCCTTTTTCCGCCACATCCGGGAGCTGCATCAGATGGACACGACGCGGCGCAGCGCGCGGTCGACCGACGCGAGGGCGGGTGATCGCGACCGGGGCTGCCCTAAAAGGGGAGCGCCAGTTGCGCGCGCGACACCGGCCGCTCACGGGCCAGCACGCCGATGACGCGTCCCGCACGGTAGGTGGCCTCGCAGTGGCAGGGAATGCGCTTGCCCGAGGGGAACGGCACATAGGACCAGCCGGCCGCCGGCCCGTGCGCACGCCAGGAGCGTGCGAGCGGATGGTCGTCGGGGATCGGGCTGGAGCGCGCGAGTGGGTAGCGCCCGTTCGTGGGGGCGTAGTCCACGACGAGCCCCGCCGGGCCAGGATGGCAGAGTACGACGTAGCACTCCACCGGCGCGCACTGCGCGAGTTGAATGGCCGCCGCGGCAAAGGAGACTCCCGCCCGCTCGGCGAGGAGGCCCACGAGGTGGGGCGTGAAGCCTTCGGCGGCGACGGTCGTCTGGACGCGTGCGCGCGGCAGCACGAACTCGGCGGCTCCCTGCTGGCAGCAGCGCTCGATGGCGGCGTGGTAGGCCCGGTCGTCGCGGCGCAGGCGCGCGGTGTAGTATTCGATCAGCGCGCCGTCCTCCTCGATCAGGTGGTGCATGATCTCGTGATAGATGCTGAACTCGACGCGCGTCCGGTGGGTGAGGGCCTCATCGACGACCACGCAATCGCCGGCGAGCAGGCCGTCGATCCCGCCCGGCAACGAGGCGCGATGGAGCCGCAGGCCCAGGCGCGCGCAGGCGACCATGCCCGCGCAGCCCACAGGGAGGTCGTGCCGCCGGCGCGCGTCGGCGACGAGCGCGCGGATCTTCTCATCGAGCATGTGCGGCGTGAGCCACGCATCCGGCGCGTCCATTGGCCCTGTCCTCTCGTTCATCTCACGCGTCCCTGTCGCTCGCATCATCCGTGTCGCCCGCGTTGCTTGCCAGGTCTACGGCGGGGACCGCGCGCGCTTCGCCGACCGTCGCCGGGTCGAGAAACGCCTTGAGCAGGCCGTAGATGGCCTGCCACTCGTCCTCGGTGCGGGGGCGCTGGCCGCGGAACTCGATGCGGGCGAGCGCCCCCGCCCACTCCGGCGTCACCGTCCCCCGCACGATGAGCGCGCGCAGGCCGGGGGGATATTGGGCCAGGGTGTCCCCGCCCCCAGCGTCTCCACGCGCGGGGTCGCCCGCGGGCAGGTCGACCGGCGCGAGCAGGTCCTGGGGCGAGAGGTCGTAGGCGCGCGCCAAGCGCGCCAGCGTTTCCAGGGAGGGCAGCGCGTCGGTGCGCTCAAGCTCGGACAGGTAGGAGATGGAGAGGACGGCGCCGGTGCGCTCCAGAACGCGTTCGCGCAGTGCGCGCAGGGTCAGGCCGCGTTCGCGGCGCAGCTCCCCCAACCGATCCTTGAGTTGCATGGCCGCCTCGGGCCCTCCCCTCTCCACACAACCTGTCTTGTCTCGGCGTACATCGCTCGGAAATATGCGTTGACAGAGTAGTACGCCGGCGGTAGAATGAGCGTAGTAGTTCCGCCACCGGCACAATGATAGCACGAGGGGGCACGGCATGACAAGCAGGGACGACTTGACAGGCGCGCGGGTGTCCCTTACTCTATTACCATGGTATAGATACCATGGTAATAGAGTAGGGAGGGTGTCCATGAAAGCCGACAAGGGCGGCGATCCGGCGGTCGCGAGTCCGCTCAGCCCGGTCGTCCTGCACATCATGATCGCGCTTGGCGAGGGCGAGAGCCACGGCTATGCCATCATGCAGGAGGTCGAGGCGTCGACCGGCGGGAAAGTCGTGCTGGCGCCGGGCACCTTGTACCGGGCCATCAAACGCATGCTCGACACGGGTCTGATCGTGGAGGTGTCCGATCGGCCGGTCGCCGCGGGGGACGACGAACGGCGGCGCTATTATCGTCTGACCGATGAAGGCCACCGCGCGGCGGCGGCCGAGCGGCAACGCATGATGGACACGGTTGCCGCGATGGACGCGCGGCCACAGTTGGGGCGCGTGCGCGCGCTCTGGCGTCGCATGGCCGGGTCGCGCGCGGTGCGCGTCGGGGGGCTGATATGAGCGCGCCCCCCGATCGCGACCACACGCCGCGGATCGTCGCCCTGTCCATCGCGCTCTATCGCCTGCTTCTCCACCTCTATCCCGCGCCCCATCGCCGCCAGTTCGGCACGCCGATGGACAGCGCCGTCGCAGATCGTTGCCGAATGGTCTATCGTCGGGGGGGCGTCCCCGGCCTGCTGCGCTGGTGGGCGTGCCTGCTAACGGATCTGGTGCGGACGCTTCCCCTGGACTACATCGACGCCCTGAATCACGCGATCTTGCCCGTGGACGGCCGTGACACGGTCCGGGACGCTATCGCCCTGGTCGGGAGGACGAGCTTCCTCATGGGGCTCTTTGGCGCGCTGCTCTTCCCCTGCTCCGTCCTCCTACAGGTGGCGTTGCGGAGCGACTCCGCGTTCCTGCAGGGCCTCACGTCCGTCGTTGCCTCTCTGGTCCTGCTAGGCTGCCTGGCCATGATGGTCCAGCTCGGGGCACGCGTCTACGACCTGGGCAAGGCGGTGCGCGCGCGGGGCCGGTAGGGTCAAGGCGTCGGGTGGCCGGGACGAGTGGGAGAGCGGCCGACGGGTGCGTGGAGACACGCGTGGGGTGGACGAGAGGGGAGACAACAATGCCGACTGACGAGATGGTATCGACCGCCGATGAGCGGCGCAAGGGACAGCCCTGCGCGTGCTTCGCGTGCGGCAAGCTGGTCTATCCTCTGCCCCTGGATATCCCCACGGATCTACGCCTCCCCATGGAGCGGGGCCACGGCTCCGTGGGCGCGGTCATCGAGGAAGGGACACACGCGTTGCACTTGGTGCCCTGCCTGCTCTGCCCCACATGCGCAGGCCCGCGTGAGGTTGAGATCTATCGCGCCCGTTTCGAGCCGATGGTGGCCGGGCCGCACCACGACGCGACCGCGCATGCCGACGAGTTGGCGCGGGCCGCCTCAATAGCACTAATGTTCTACGTCCAATTGACGACATGTTGCAAGAGCGCCTCCGGTGCGTTATGATGCGCAACATGAAGGACTCTGCCTTGCCCTAATGCATTCGTGCTACATGCACGAAGCCCACCGGGTTTCCCCGGTGAGCTACGTCTGTCACCTATATGTGCGCGGTTCTGGCTCTAATTTGTAAGAGCAATGCCAGGGCCGCTAGAGCGGGTCCGAAAACTCGACCGGGCTACCACCCCCAATAGAGTTTCCGGGACTCACAGGGGAGCTTTACGCTTCCGAGGAGTACCTATGAGCAATCATACGGGAGCGGTGGCTGCTTGTCAAACGCAGTCCCACATCCCCAGGCCGGAAACTACACCGCTCCCCCTCGACAGCATCGACCGGCGCCTGGTCCAACGCTACGGCGCGTGGCTGCTCACCGGTGGCTACACGGCGCTGCCGACCTACACGTGGGTGTACTACGCGCGACTCGGTGTCACCGAGGCCGAGATGGTGTGCCTCGCGCAACTCTGCACCTACTGGTGGTCGGCGCGCGATCCGTTCCCCGGCGAGGCGGCCTTGGCCGCGCGCATGGGCAAGACGGTGCGCACGATCCAGGGCTATCTCCGTTCGTTAGAGGGGAAGGGGTTACTGCACATACATACTCGGCTATCCAACAACGGTCGGCAGTCCACCAATGCCTACGACCTGCGGCCGTTCTTCGTGGCCGTCGAAGGACTCGCGCGCCTCGACGGCCTGCTCCCCGCCGCTGACGCGGCTCCCGCGACGCCGGCGACCCCCAACAACGATGCGTGCAATGATGGGCCATGTGACCATAACAACGCTACACAGGGGGACGCGGAACAGAAGCCGCTATGTGCAGGGATGGAGAGCAATGGACCCGAAGACACCGCTAAGGGCGCAGCTACAGCCGGCTCGCGGAGGGGTGAAAGATCACACGCAGGAGGGGTGAAGAATCCTTCACCCCAAGTAAACCCAATCGAAATAGAAAACTTCGACTTCGATTCGATACCCCCTACCCCCACTAAGACAACACAGACACCGACAGACGCCGAGGCTCGGCCACTGTCCAGCGCGGACCTGGACGACCAGGCGCTCGCCGCCGAGATCACCGCCCTGGGCGCCGAACTGGGGGACGATGCGCCGCGCTCGAGTCTCGGCCGTGCCCGCAACCTGTGCCGCGACGCCGGCGTGTCGCCTGCCCGTTTCCTGCGCCTGCTCGACGAGGCGGCGGCGCGGGCGCGCCGGGGAGCGGATGACGGGAGGACACGATGACGCGGATAAAGAGGGGGACGGCGCTTCCACCCGAGCGACGGCGGACGCGCCAGATCGTCGTGCGTGTCAACGCCGCCGAACACGCCGAGTTGACGCGCCGGCTGGCGGTGAGCGGGCGGCGCCGGCTGGCAACGTACATCCGTTGCGCGGCCCTGGGGACCGGGCACGCGGAGCCCGCGCGCGCGGGGCTGCGCGCGCTGCACGCGCGCATGTACGGCGAGTTGGCGCGGACGGCGGCGAATCTCAATCAGATCGCGCATCACCTGAACGAGGGCCATATCCTGGGCGCGACGGGGACGGAGGAGCTGGCGTGCGTGGTCGACGATCTCTACCAGGAGGTCCGCGTGCTCCGGCGCGCGCTCGTGGGGGCCGAGGCGTGATCCAGAAGGCGCAGATCGGCGGCGGCTTCCGGGGCGTGCTCAACTACGTGTTCAAGGAGAGCGCGGAGTTGGGGCACGCAGCCCCGCGCATCGTCGGCACGAATATGGTCGGGGAGACGCCGCGCGCGCTCGCCGCCGAGTTCGGCCTGGCGCGTGTGCTGAACACCGCTGTCGGCCGGCCGGTCTATCACTGCTCGCTGCGCCTGCCCGAGGGGGAGCGGCTAACCGACGAGCGGTGGGGCGCCGTCGCCGCCGCGTACCTGGGGCGCATGGGCTTCGGCGACGCGCCCTATGTCGTCGTCGCGCACGCTGAGCACCACGTCCATATCGTGGCCTCGCGGGTGGGCTTCGACGGCCGCCGCGTGGACCTGTGGCAGGACCGTCCACGCAGCAACCAAGTAGTGCATGAGTTGGAGCGGGCGTACGGTCTGTCGCACGCCATCGACCCGGAGCGGATGCGCCAGGAGCGCGCCGACGGCGCGGGCCGTCCGCGCGTGACGCGCGATGAGATCGGGGTGGCCGAGCGCACGGGCGAGGTCCCGCCCAAGCTGCTGCTCGCGGCTCGGATTGATGAGGCGATTAACAGGAGCGATGGGACGCGCGCGGGCTTCGATCGGGCGCTGGCCGGCGTCGGCGTCGTGGCCCACTGGAACGTCGCCTCGACCGGCTGGGTGAGCGGGGCAAGCTTCGAGTTGGCCGACTATCAGGGCGCGATGCAGCCGATCTTGAAGGGCTCGCAGATCGGCAAGGACTATAGCTGGATGCGGCTGCACGGCCGCTTGGAAGAGAGGGCACATGGGCAAGATGGACGCGTTATTGGTGCAGGCGACCGCCGCGATCCCGCCGGCGACGCCGCCCCCCGAGGCGTGGGGACACGAGACACCGGCGACAGGGGAGCCGCCGCCCAAGCAAGCGACGGCGACGCGCGACGACGCGATGGAGGCGGCGAGCCGGGCCGCGCGGGAGACCGAGAGGGAGACATCGGTGCCAGCGGAGCCACGGGAGCCGGCGCCACGGGAGCCGGAGCCGTCGGTGCTCCGGGTCGTGGAGCCGACGCCGCTGATCCGCGCGGTGGAGCGGCTGCACCAGGGGGTGCAGGTCGAGTTGCGGGCGGTGAAAGCGGAGGTGCAGGGGGCGGCGAGCGTGGCGCGGCGCCAGGAGGACTATCTGCGCGAAGTGCAGCGGGCGCACAATACCATGGCGACGGAGTGGTACCAGATCGCCGAGAGGTTGCCGGCGATCCGGGGCGAGCTGGAACATCTGGCGGCGGACCTGGCCGCGGTGCGCCGGACAGCGGACGAGGAGACGTGGGAAACGATCACGATGCAGGGGCGCGAGATCGAGCGGACGTTGCGCCAGGTGCGGACGGCGGCGCTGAGGGCCGTCGTCCTGGTCGCGCTGGTGAGCCTGCTGGCGGTGGCCCTGGTCGCGGCGCTGGCGCTCCATGGGCTCCATCAGCCGATGTAGCGGCCGAGGAGGCGCGGGCGCACCTGGCGGCACTGGGCTGCGCGCGCTACGAGATCGCCGTGCGCGACGGCGACACGGGGCGGGTGCGCCGGGCGGTGCTGACCGCCGACGAGGCGATGTTACAGATCACGCGCCTGGTCGCGCTCAACGGCCAGGGGCAGGAGATCACGGTGCGGCCGGCCACCGGCCTGGCGAGTGGCTTGGTCGTGCTCGACGACCTCGACGTGGCGGGGCTGCGCCGGCTGCGCGACGACGGCCACGCGCCGGCCGCTGTAACCGGGACCACGGGGACCACGGGGACCACGGGGACCACGGACGGCCGCTATCAGGCGTGGCTCCGGCTCTCGACTGACGAGTTGGACCCCCAGGTGGCGGCGCGGGCGGCGCATGACCTTCAACAACGGTACGGCCACGACCACGGCCGCGCACTGGCGCATGTCGGGCCGCTCGCCGGCTTCGTCGAGCACGGCGCGCGGGGGGACCACACAGGCGCGCGCGGGGCGCGCGGGGAAAACGGGTCCGACGTGACCACTGCGGAAACGCGCGTGTCCGTCGAGCCGGTGACGATGCAGGGTGCGGGCGACGAGTCGGGACGGGTGACGCCGGCGGCGACGCGGGCGCTGGCCGAGGCCGAGGAGCGCATCGCCGCGCAGCGGGAAGCCGCAGCCCACCAACAGGAGCAGGGCGGCGACGGGATCGCGCGCTGGGGCGGCCGCCTCGTCGAGGCGTTCGCCGTCGAGCTGGGGCGCGACGACGAGGCGGCCGGGACGGCGGACCCGTGGCAACGCCGGCGCCGCCGACCGGAGACCGGGCGCGCGGACGACGAGCGCGACGGGCGCGGCGACCGCTAGCCGGCGCGGCGTTAGTCCGCGCGGAATGATCCCGAGAGCACAGAAACGCAGAGGCAAGGGAGAAGGCAGATGGAGATGGGAACGCTATGGATCATGGCGCTGGTGCTGGGGGCGCTGCCTCTGCTGACGCTGGCCCTCATGGGCAGCTATCGGCTGGGCCACCGCCAGCGGCGCGATGAGGTCGTCATCGAGTTGATGGACGACGACGCCTTTGTGCGCGACATGGGGGCACTGGATCGCGTCAGGGATCAGATCCGGGAGAGGAACACGCGCTACGCCAATTGGAGGCGTCAGCAAGCCCGCGCGGCCACGGACGCGACGGGGGCGGCCGCCGCCGGAGCCGGGCACGAGTAAGAGAGGAGAAAGACGATGCGGAAGCTACTACTTGTCATCGTGCTGGCGCTGACGGCCGCGGCCGCCGCGGCGCTGGGGCCGGGCGGCTGGTATCACCGGGGCGTGCGGGAGGCGACGGCGCGCTACCACCAGGCCTACGTCGCGGCGGCATGGCCGGCCGAGGACGCGGGCATCTACCTGGGGGCCTACCTCAAGGCGCACAATCGCGGCGCGGGCGGGGGCGGCTTTTACAGCATGCCTAAGGGAGGGACGACGCAGGCGACGCCGCACCTCGTGAGTTGGGACGCGTGGATGCATAACCCGGAGCGGCAATACGCGCGCATCCACCGGGCAGGCAAGGACATGGCCCTGCTGCGCCTGACCGTCATGGGCGAACTGGGCGGCGCGGGCCTGCTGCTGGTGTTGCTGCTGTCACAGCCCTTGTGGTACGTGACCACGGGTATGGCGAAGCTCAAGCCGTCGAAGGCGTTGGGCGGGGCCGCCCTGGGGACGTGGCGCGACCTGCGCGAGTTGAAGGCGACGACGCGCGACGCGCAAATCATCCTGGGCAAGCTCACCGGCAGGCTGCTGGCCCTGCGCGGGTTGGAGCAATATCAGAGCACCCTCGTCGTGGGGCCGCCGCGCGCCGGCAAGTCGGTGGGCCTGTTCATCACCAACCTGCTCGCCGAGCGCGGACCGGGCCGGGGCATGGGGCTGATCGAGCGTCTGCGGAGGTGGCGCGCGGCGCTCATGCGGCCGGCAGCCGGCGGGCGCGTCGATGGCCAGGGCGACGGCGACACAGGCGGCGACGGTAGGCGCGTGCGGCTCGACCGGCGGCTCGCGGCCGGGGCGCTCAACCGGGCCGAGCGCCGGCTGCGACGCCGGCGGCTGCGCGGCGTGCGCAGCATCGTCGTGACCGACCTCAAGGGCGAGTTGACCGAGCGCACCTACGCGGCCATGGCCCGGCACCATCGCTGCCAGGTGCTCAACCTGGTGTCGCCGGGGACGAGCGTGGGCTACAACCCGCTCGCGCACATCAGGACCGCGCTCGACGCGCAAGTGTTCGCGCAGACGTGGATCGCTAACACCGGCCAGAGCAGCAACGAGCCCTTCTGGGACAGCGCCGCCAAATACTTGATCACCGCCGTCGTGCTGCACCTCAACGCCACGATGGAGGGCAGGGACGGCGGGGACGGGCGCGCGACGCTCACGCACGTCCGTAAGTTCCTGATGCTGGGCAGCGCGAAGATCATGGGCGCGCTGACCGACAGCCCCAACGCCGACGTGAAGGAGGCCATGGACGGCTTCGCGGCCGACCTGGCGCGCAACGAGAAGCTGCAAGGCTCGATCTTCGTGGAGCTGCCCCTGCGCTTCCAGATCATGGCCGACCCGCGCGTGCAGGCCACGACGGGCGCCAACGATATCGACTTCGCGGCCATGGCGTCGCTCGACGCGGAGCCAGTCGCGCTCTACCTGGTGCTCGACCGGCGCATGAGCCAGGAGTTAAAGCCGCTCACGGCCTGCTTCTTCACGCAGATGTTCAACGCGGTCATCGAGATCGCCGACCGCTCGCCGGGAGGGGTGCTGCCCCGGTCGATCCTGGGCTATCTGGACGAGTTCGGCAACCTGGGCCAGATCTACAACTTCCCGACCTGGATGACGACGGTGCGCTCGGCGGGCATGGGCTTCATCCTGGCGGTGCAGTCGCTCGCGCAGCTCAAGAAGCTCTACGACGATGAGGGCATGAAGATCATCCTCGAAGCCTGCAACGTCAAGATCGCGCTGGCCAAGACGACGGATGAGGACGCCAAGTGGTTCAGCGAGCAGACCGGGACGGCGACGGTGCTCGCGGCCAACGCCGGGGCCAGCCGCAAGCGCGGGGCGGTCCTGGTGGACCACGGCAATCAAGGCTACAGCGAGACGAGCCGGCCGCTGCTGACGCCGGGCGAGGTCACGCGCCTGGCGACCAACACGCTCTTGCTCCTCTCCGGCAACCGGCCCCCGGTGGTGGTGACGCAGGTGCGGTGGTACAGCAAGCGGCTGGGCCTGTTCCCGACGCGCCTCCGGCGGCTGGGCCTACTGCGCCTGCCCGATGGCGGGATCGTGCCGCCGGCGGGGCCACCGCGGCCGGCGCCGCTCCCGATTCCGGCTGTGGCCTTCGCCCTGAGCGTGCCGCCGGCCGCGACGGAGGCGACGGCCCCGACGACACGGGCGAGGACGACGCCACCGCAAGCCACGCACCCGATGCGCTCTGCGCCGCCACTGGGCACTCAGCTTCAGGGGATCAAGCGCAAGCGGCAGGACGGCAACGCAGGCACAGCGACGGCGACACAGGCGGGGACGGCGACGACGACGGCGACGGCGACCCCTGAGCTGGCGCAAGGCGACGACGACGGGGACGACTGGCGCGACGTGGCCCTGTGGGCGTAATAGGAGGACGGGACAATGGTCACAGCGGAACGAACGACAGCCCACCCGGCGACCGGGCACACGACGGCCGACGCCTACGCCGCGCGGTTCGGCCACGGCGGGGCGCGCCACGCCCGGCTCGCCGACGGCGCGACCGAGGAGATCGCGACGCCCCTCACCGGGGACGCCGCGCGGGCGCACTTGCGCGGGGAGGCGTCCATTGGGCTCTATCTCAGGGATGGCCAGGATCGCGCCACGGTCGGCCTTGTCGCGCACGACGGCTACAGGACGGCCTACGACGACGACGGCAGACCGCATCGCGCGCCCGAGGACGGCATCGCCGCGTTGCAGGAGGCGCGGCAACGGTTGGCCCTGCAAGGCATCGACGCGGCCGTGGAGCGTGCGCCCCAGGGCGGACGGCTCTGGGTCTTCACCAGTGAGCCTGTGCCGTCAGAGGACCTGCACGCGCTCTTGCGCATGGCCACGCGCGGCCAGGAGGTCGAAGTGTACCCGCGCCCGGAGCGCGATCAGGCGGCACAGCCGACGGTACGCGCTCCGCTGGGCGTCCACCCCGACGACGGCCGCCGCTACGGGTTCGTCGACGCCGTGGGGCGGCCGGTCGGCGCGACGCTGGCGGCGCAGGTGGAGCACCTGGAAAGCGTCAGGCGGGTAGACGTGGGCCGTGAGCTGGGCAACCGGCCCCACCTGCGCGCCGAACTGGCCGCGCTCGACCCACGCGGGCCGGCCCCCGCGCTGGCAGAGCCACAGGAGCCGCAGGAGCGGCGGCTAGACAGGACGGAGCGGATGACGCCGGCGCCGGCCGCGACACGGTGGGCACGCAAAGGGGACCGCACGACCGAGGTGGTGCGGGCGCAACTCGCCGGCATGGGCGCGGAACGGTACGATGTCGGCGTGTACGACCGCGCGAACGACGCCATGCTGCTGCGCCGGGAGTGGACGCCCGCCCAGGTCGAGGCGTCTATCGGATGGTTCAAGGGGATGAACGCCCAGGGCCGGGACATCTATATCCGGCCCACTGGGAGCAGCGGCCTCTACATCGTCGACGACGTGCCCGCCGCGACCGTCGAGCGGATGCGCGCCGAGGGCTACGCGCCCGCCGCCGTCGTCGAGACCAGTCCGGGCAATCACCAGGCGTGGGTGCGCGTGTCGGACGCGCCCCTGTCCAAGGGCGAGGGGACCGCCGTGGCGCGCGCGCTGGCCGCGCGGTTCGGCGGCGACCTGAGCTCGGCCAACTGGCGGCACATGGGGCGGCTGGCCGGCTTCACCAACCGCAAAGAGGAACACCGGCAGCCCGATGGACGCTACCCGTACGTCAGGCTGCGTGACGCCGGCGGCGAGCGGGCCGCCGACGCCCCGACGATCCTCGATCGGGCGCGGGAGCAGGCCACACAGGGCCGCCGCGCGGCGGCGGAGAAAAGGGGCGGCGTCGCGGGAGAGTCACCCCAGGAACGGGCGGGACGGCGGGTTGCTTTCTCCCGGCCCCCGGCCGGTCCTGTGTCGCCCCTGGGCCGCGAGTACGTACATCGGGCCCAACGGCTCTTGGAGCGGTACCCCAACGCCGCGCTCACGGACCTGCACCGGCTCGACTGGATGGTGACGCGCGACCTGGCGCGGGCGCACCCCGAGGCCGATAAGGAGGCGCTGATGCGCGCGATCGGCGAGGGCAGCCCCCGGATCGAGGAGCGCAAGCGGGGCCATGTCTACGACTACGCCGAGCGCACGACGCGCTACGTGCTGCTGGACCCGGACGTGGAGCGTGTGCGGGGCGAGGCGACCCGGACCGCCAACCGCGAGCGCGATCGCTGGTTCTGACGCCAGCCCTGCTCAACTCTCTTCAGATGCGTCATCATCCGCCGTCCGGCAGCAGCACAGCGCGCCCCCGCAGGTCTCCTGCGGCGAGGGCGTCGAGCCCGTCCTG
>JAABUJ010003105.1_pt1 | contig 19169 bp, 14 predicted proteins | sample 5559131 | NCBI WGS metagenome assembly JAABUJ01 (sample SAMN10711875, study PRJNA513366) | rock metagenome | isolation source: Antarctica rocks | place: Antarctica: Victoria Land, Mt New Zealand nord | collected 2016-01-07 | reverse complement strand
CCGCGCTGTGCCGCGGTCAGGAACCACTCCTTGACGTCCTGCACGCGGCGCGTCCGTTCGCTCGTCCGGTGGTGTTTCCGACGGCGCCAGCCTACCCGGGAGCGAACCGTCGTCATCCGGAGCCGACCCGGGGTGCTGCATGGGGTCGGAGGACGCGGCCGTCACCGGCGCGCTCACCGGCCATAATGGGCAGGACCGTCACCCCACACCAGCACGAGGAGAACGACCCCGTGAACCTGACCAGTGCCGACCTCGACACCGACGTCCTGGGCCCGTTTGCGAGCACCCTCGGCATGGAGTTCACCCGGGCCGACGGCGACGAGGTCGCGGTGCACTGGACGGCGGGGCCGGCCCTGCACCAGCCCTATGGGATCGTGCACGGCGGGGTGCACTGCAGCATCGTCGAGACGCTCGCCAGCGTGGGAGCGGCTCTGTGGCTCGGTGAGCGCGGGAAGGTCGTCGGGGTCTCGAACAGCACGGACTTCTTTCACGCCGCGACGGACGGCCGGATGACGTCGACGGCGACGCCGCTGCACCGCGGGCGCTCCCAACAGGTCTGGGTCGTCGAGACCCGTGATGACGACGACCGGCTCGTCTCGCGCGGTCAGGTGCGGCTGCAGAACCTCGGCTGAGCCGGCGCGCTGCCGCGGTCGGCGTCGCCCCTCAGGGGCGCGAGAGGAGCATGGCGACGCCTTGCCCCACGCCGACACACATCGCCACCAGGGCGTGGTCCAGGTCCTCGTCGGACCGGGTCAACGCTGCGGTCAGGGCGAGCCGGGCGCCGCTCATCCCGAGGGGGTGGCCGAGGGCGATCGCACCGCCGTGCGGGTTGACGCGGGCGGCGTCGTCCTCGAGCCCGAGGCGCCGCAGCACGGCGAGCGACTGGGAGGCGAAGGCCTCGTTGAGCTCGATGGTCCCGACGTCCGCCAGATCGGTTCGGGTGCGGCCCAACAGTTTTCGGACCGCCGGGACCGGGCCGATCCCCATGACTCTCGGCGCCACGCCGGCAGCGACCGTGCAGACCACTCGAGCCAAGGGCTCGAGACCGTGGCGCTCGACGGCCTCGCCCGAGGCGATGAGCAGGGCGGCCGCGCCGTCGTTGATGCCGGAGGCGTTTCCCGCGGTGACCGACCCACCCTCGAAGATCGGCCGCAGGCTGGCCAGCCCCGCCGCCGTCGTCGCGCGAGGGTGCTCGTCGGCCGTCACCGACACCGGCCCACCCCGGCGTTGCGGCACGGGCACCGGCACGATCTCCCGGGCCAGCCGGCCGTTGGCGTGGGCCTTGGCGGCCCGCTCCTGCGATCGCAGGGCGAAGGCGTCCTGGTCCTCCCGGCTGACCCCGTGCTCGTCGGCGACGTGCTGGCCCGTCTGCGGCATCGAGTCCGTGCCGTACTCCGCTTCCATGGCCGGGTTGACGAACCGCCATCCCAGGGTGGTGTCGTGGATCTCGGCCGAGCGGGCATACGGCGAGGCGGCCTTGGGCTGGACGAACGGCGCGCGGCTCATGCTCTCCACCCCTCCGGCGACGACGAGGTCGGCGTCACCGGCCACGATGGATCGCGCCGCGTAGCCGACGGCGTCGAGGCCGGAGGCGCAGAGCCGGTTGATCGTCGTGCCCGGCACCTCGACCGGCAGCCCGGCGAGCAGCGCCGCCATCCGCGCGACGTTGCGGTTGTCCTCCCCCGCCTGGTTCGCACAGCCGAGGACGACGTCGTCGAGGGTGTCCCAGTCCAGGGACGGATGGCGGCGGGTCAGCTCGCGGAGGACGTGCGCAGCCAGGTCGTCCGGTCGCACGGGAGCCAGCCCACCGGCATACCGGCCGATCGGCGTGCGGACCCCCGAGACGAGGTATGCCGTGCGGGTGGCGGTCATCCTCGGGTGACGCTCGGTGTGGTGGATCGTCATGACCCCATTGTGCGCAGTCAGCGACGGTGTGCGCAGTCGGCGACGGTGGGCGCAGTCAGCGACATTGTGCGCAGTCAGCCACGGTGGCCGATGTCGCGGTCAGTGTCTGCTCCGAGGAGCTGTAGCCACTGAGCTCTTCCTGTCCGCGCCACCAGGCGTCGCCTCGTCGTTGACCTCCGCGCCTCTGGGGTTCTGGCCTGCCGGAGGAAGTCGGTAGGGTCGCTGGCACAAGGTGGGTCTCGATGTCGCGCTGACGGAGGAGCTCGGATGAGCGAACGCGATGCCCTCATCGCTGGGCGCTACCGGCTGGTCAACCGACTCGGCTCCGGAGGCATGGGGATCGTCTGGGAGGCGTGGGACGAGCGCCTGCGCCGCCCGGTCGCGCTCAAGGAGCTGCACCCGCAGCTGGGACTGAGCCCTGCCCAGGCGGAGCTGGCCAAGAGCCGGGCCATGCGCGAGGCGCGGATCACGGCCCGCCTCCATCATCCGCACGCCGTGCCGGTGTTCGACGTCGTGGAGCACGAGGGTCAGCCGTGCATGATCATGCAGTACCTCCCTTCGCAGAGCCTCCACACGCTGCTCAACGAGAGGGGCCGGCTGAGCCCGACCGAGGTCGCCCGGATCGGCGCCGAGGTGGCGTCCGCCCTCGCCGCAGCACACCAGGCGGGGATCGTGCACCGAGACGTCAAGCCGGGCAACGTCCTCATCGCCAAGGACGGCTCGGCGAAGATCAGCGACTTCGGGATCTCGCATGCGCTGGGAGATGTCACGCTCACGTCGACGGGGATGCTCACCGGCACCCCGGCCTACCTGGCCCCGGAGGTCGCCCAGGGTTCGGAGTCGACCTTCGCCTCGGACGTGTTCTCCCTTGCTGCGACGCTGTACGCGGCCGTCGAGGGCGTGCCACCCTTCGGGACCCACGAGAACCCGATGGCGTTGCTGCACCAGGTGGCGTCCGGGCGGGTGACACCGCCGACACACAGCGGAGAGCTGACGCCGGCCCTGGAAAGGATGCTCGCTGCGGCGCCGGACGACCGCCCGGCCATGGACGAGGTCGCGAGGGAGCTCCGTGCGGTGCACGCGGGGCCGCCGGCGACCGTCGAGGAGCAGCTGCCCGTGGCAGCGGCCGCGGCGACCACCCAGGTGCTGGGCTCCTCGACGCAGCTCGCCGGACCAACCGCGACGACGTCTTCACCGGGCGCCGGTCCGCCGCCCTCGCAGCCGTCGCCCCCCTCGCCGCCCGCGCAGCCGGGCAGCTCCGGCGACGGGGCCGGAGGCCACCGGTCGCGACTCGGGCTGGCCGTCGTCGGCGGCGCCATCGTCCTCGTCCTCGCCGTCGTCCTGGGACTACAGCTGCTCGCACGCGACCCGGGTCCCAGCGCCCAGCCAAGCCCGGCACGGTCGAGCACTCTCGCCACGTCGGCCGCGACGTCGTCAACAGGGAGCACCTCGTCAGCGCCCTCGAGCTCTGCGGCGACGACGACGGCGAGCCAGCCGGCGTCTCCGGCGCCGCCACCGCCGAGCACCACCGCTGCAGCCACCCCCACCGCTGCAGCCACTGCCACCGCTGCGCCGCCCCCGCCGAGTGCCACTCCTGCAGCCACTCCCACCGCTGCGCCGCCCCCGCCGAGTGCCACCACGCCGCCGCCGGTCTCGAGTCCCCCCACCGGGACCCAGCTCGCCCAGGCGGTCACGGACTACTACGGGTTCCTGCCGGGCAACACCGACGTGGGATGGTCCCGGCTGACGGCGCGCTACCAGACAACGACGGCACGCAACCGTCAGACCTACCAAGCCTATTGGGACTCGATCCAACGGGTCGCCGTCAGTGACGCCACCGGGGTGCCGCCCGGGGCGGTCCGGGCCACCATCACCTACTCCTTCAAGGACGGACGAACGGTGCAGGAGGTCACAGCATTCGGCATGGTCGCCGACGGCGGGGTCCTCAAGATCGACAGCTCCAGCGTCGTGAGCAGCAGATGACGCGGGTCCCGCACAGGACGACGTTTGAGCGGTGCCCGTCCCGGGGTAGGAGACCCCCATGGGCTCTCTGACACGTCTCCTCGACCGCCTGACTCTCGGAGTCGAGGAGGCTCGCATCCTCGACCGGCCGGGAGACCTCGGCCAGGCGGTGACCTCACGCCTCGGTCCCGGTCCCGTCAAGGACGCACTCTCCGGGACGTGGATCGGGCACCCGCTGCACCCCGTCCTCGTCACCGTCCCGATCGGCGCTTTCTCGGGAGCCGTCCTCCTCGACCTCTTCGGCACCGAGGGGAGCGCCGCAAGGCGACTCATTGCCGTCGGGCTCGTCTCGGCGGTGCCCACCGCCGCCGCGGGCCTGTCCGACTGGGGCGACACCCAGGGAGCCGAGCGCCGCGTCGGTGTGGCGCACGCCCTGGCCAACGTCGTGGGGCTGAGCCTGCTGACCGGCTCGTGGCTGGCTCGGCGGTCGGGCGGGCGCGGTCAGCTGCTGGCGGTGTCCGGCCTCGGCGTCATCGGTCTGGGCGGCTGGCTCGGCGGGCACCTGGCCTACGCCCTCGGTGTGGGGGTAGACACCACGGCCTTCCTCGAACCCCCGACCGAGTGGACCGACGCGTGCGCGGAGAGCGAGCTGAGCGACGGAGTGCCCCATGCCGTGACGGTCCTCGACTTCCCGGTCCTTCTCGTCCGCGACGGCGGTGCGCTGCGAGCGATCGGTGACCGGTGTACCCACCGGGGAGCCCCGCTTCACGAGGGGGAGCTGACCGACGGCTGCATCGTGTGCCCATGGCACGGCAGCGTCTTCGAGCTTGCCGACGGGTCCGTCCGACGGGGACCCGCAACGCGTCCGGCAGCGGTTTTCGAGGTCAGGGCGGTCGACGGTCGTGTCCAGGTCCGCCGCGAGGAGGAGCACGCGCTGCGGCTGAGCCCGACGAGCTGAGCGCGCGGGGGTCCGGCAACGCGGACTTAGTGGTTTGATCTGTTGCAGGTGGTTGCGGTCCGCTCGGAAGGGAGCTCCCCGTGGGTGCACGCAAGACGTTCCTGTCATGGCCTGTCGTTCGACAGGCTCGGGGGCCGGATCCGCTCGGGCGGGGCACTGCGGTGCGATCCGAACACACCGACAAGCTGCGGGCCCGCACCGAGGACGCCGACCGGGTCGCCAGGAGCGTCTGCCCCTACTGCGCGGTCGGCTGTGGCCAGCGCGTCTACGTCAAGGACGAGAAGGTCATCCAGATCGAGGGCGACCCGGACAGTCCCATCTCGCGAGGCCGCCTTTGTCCCAAGGGCTCGGCGAGCAAGAACCTCGTCACGAGTCCCCTGCGCCTGACGAAGGTCCGCTACCGCCGGCCCTACGGCACGGAGTGGGAGGACCTCGACCTCGACACCGCGATGTCGATGATCGCCGACCGCGTCGTCAAGGCCCGCGCCGACACGTGGCAGGACATCGACGAGAGGGGCCACAAGGTCCGGCGGACCCTGGGGATCGCCAGCTTGGGGGGCGCGACGCTGGACAACGAGGAGAACTACCTCATCAAGAAGCTCTTCACGGCGATGGGCGCCATCCAGATCGAGAACCAGGCGCGCATTTGACACTCCGCCACCGTCCCCGGTCTGGGGACCAGCTTCGGTCGTGGCGGCGCCACCACCTTCCAGCAGGACCTCGTCAACGCTGACTGCATCATCATCCAGGGATCGAACATGGCCGAGGCGCACCCGGTCGGGTTCCAGTGGGTTATGGAGGCCAAGGCGCGAGGAGCCAAGGTCATCCACGTCGACCCCCGGTTCACCCGCACCAGCGCCGTCGCGGACATGTTCGTGCCGTTGCGCGCCGGAAGTGACATCGTCCTGATCGGCGCCATCATCAACCACGTGCTGCAGAACGAGCTCGACTTCCGCGAGTACGTCGTCTCCTACACGAACGCAGCCACCATCGTCAGCGACGACTTCCGTGACACGGAGCAGCTGGACGGTCTCTTCTCCGGGTTCGACCCCGAGACCCGCACCTACGACCCGACGAGCTGGCAGTATGCCGGTCAGGAGCAGCAGGGGGAGGAGCGGCAGGACCACCACACCCAGCGGGAGACCGCCAGCGCCCTCCAGCACGAGAGCCACGGTGCGAGCATCACCGGAGAGCTTGAGCGGGACGAGACGTTGCAGCACCCGAGCTGCGTCTACCAGATCCTCAAGCGTCACTACGCCCGCTACACCCCCGAGATGGTCGAGCGGGTGTGCGGCATCTCCCGGGCGGCCTTCGACGAGGTCTGCGACGCCTGGACGTCCAACTCGGGCCGCGAGCGGACCACGGCGCTGGTCTACAGCGTCGGCTGGACCCAGCACAGCGTCGGCGTGCAGTACATCCGCAGCGGCGCGATCCTCCAGCTCCTGCTGGGCAACATGGGACGCCCCGGCGGCGGGATCCTCGCCCTTCGGGGTCACGCGAGCATCCAGGGGTCGACCGACATCCCCACCCTCTTCAACATCCTTCCCGGCTACCTGCCCATGCCCGAGGCGGTGCAGCACCCGACCTTCGAGAAGTGGGTCGCCAGCATCCGGCACCCGGGGTCCAAGGGTTTCTGGGCGAACGCGGACGCCTACTGCGTCAGCCTGCTCAAGGCCTACTGGGGTGACGAGGCGACGGCGGAGAACGACTTCTGCTACGACTACCTGCCCCGGATCACAGGCGACCACGGCACCTACCGCACCGTCTTCGACATGATCGACGGCAAGGTCAAGGGCTACTTCCTCCTCGGGCAGAACCCGGCAGTGGGGTCGGCCAACGGGCGGGCCCAGCGGCTCGGCATGGCCAACCTCGAGTGGATGGTCGTACGGGACCTCTTCGAGATCGAGAGCGCCACCTTCTGGAAGAGCTCCCAGGAGGTCGAGAGCGGCGAGATCGTGCCGGAGAGGTGCGCCACCGAGGTCTTCCTCATGCCTGCTGCCTCCCACGTCGAGAAGGAAGGAACCTTCACCCAGACGCAGCGGATGCTCCAGTGGCGGGAGAAGGCCCTCGCGCCGACCGGCGACCGCCGCTCCGAGCTGTGGTTCATGTACCACCTCGGACGTCTCGTGCGCGAGCGCCTGGCGGACTCGACGCTGGAGCGCGACCGAGGGCTGCTCGAGCTGAGCTGGGACTATCCCCTCCACGGGCCACAGGACGACCCGAGCGCGGAAGCGGTCCTGCAGGAGATCAACGGGTACGAGGTCGCGACGCACCGGCCGCTGTCCTCGTTCACGGAGATGAAGAACGACGGCACGACGCTGGGCGGGTGCTGGATCTACACCGGCGTCTACAAGGACGGCGTCAACCAGGCTGCCCGGCGAAAGCCCGGCCAGGAGCAGTCCTGGGTCGCATCGGAGTGGGGCTGGGCGTGGCCGGCCAACCGCCGCATCCTCTACAACCGCGCCTCCGCCGACCGTGACGGCAAGCCCTGGAGCGAGCGGAAGGCCTACGTGTGGTGGGACGAGGAGGCGGCTGAGTGGACCGGTCACGACGTTCCCGACTTCGAGAAGACGAAGCCGCCGTCCTACTGTCCGCCGGAGGGAGCCAGCGGCGTCGCCGCGATTGCCGGGGACGACCCGTTCATCATGCAGGGCGACGGCAAGGGGTCCCTCTACGTCCCCCAAGGGCTCATCGACGGCCCCATGCCCACGCACTACGAGCCCGTCGAGTCGCCGTTCGCCAATGCGCTCTACGCCCAGCAGGCCAACCCCACGCGCAAGGAGTACGAGCGTCCGGACAACCGCCTCAACCCCAGTCCTCCCGAGCAGCACTCCGACGTCTTTCCCTACGTCTTCACCACGAGCCGGCTGACCGAGCACCACACTGCCGGCGGCATGAGCCGCTACCTGCAGTACCTTTCGGAGCTGCAGCCGGAGATGTTCATCGAGGTCTCCCCCGAGCTCGCGGCCGAACGCCGGCTGACGCACATGGGTTGGGGGCACGTCGTCACCGCCCGCTCCGCAGTGGAAGGACGCATCATGGTCACCGACCGGCTCAGCCCCCTGCGGATCGACGGCCACGTGCTGCACCAGGTGTGGCTCCCCTACCACTGGGGCAGCGGCGGACTGGTCACCGGTGACTCCGCCAACGACCTGTTCGGGGTCTCGCTGGACCCCAACGTCCTCATCCAGGAGAGCAAGGTCGGCACCTGCGACGTGCAGCCGGGCCACCGGCCCACCGGTCCGCAGCTGCTGGACTACGTGGCCGGCTACCAGCGCCGCGCCGGGCTTCGCGACGACTTCACAGACGGAGACCGATGATGGCCGGGAACAGCCTGTTCGGCCCGATGGATCCCGCTCCAGAGGCGGGCTACGCGGACCCGCCGAAGCGCAAGGGTTTCTTCACCGACACCTCCGTCTGCATCGGGTGCAAGGCGTGCGAGGTGGCCTGCAAGGAGTGGAACGAGGTCCCGGACGACGGGTTCAACCTCTTGGGCATGTCCTACGACAACACGGGAGCCCTGGGCGCCAGCACCTGGCGCCACGTCGCCTTCATCGAACAGCCGAAGCCGTTGGGAGGGCAGGACTCCGGCATGCGCCGCTCCCCCGTCCCGCTCGGTATGCCGTCCGTCGGGGCTCCCGGCGACAGCACCCCGGACGCTCCCGCGAGCCCCGACGGTGGCCCGCAGGACGGACCGGACTTCCGGTGGCTGATGTCCTCGGATGTGTGCAAGCACTGCACGCACGCCGCGTGCCTCGACGTGTGCCCGACCGGTTCGCTCTTCCGGACCGAGTTCGGCACGGTGGTGGTCCAGGACGACATCTGCAACGGGTGCGGTTACTGCGTCCCGGCCTGTCCCTTCGGCGTCATCGAGCGTCGCACGGCCCCGGAGGGGACCAAGAACGTCGGCATCGCCCAGAAGTGCACCCTGTGCTATGACCGCCTCGGCGCCGGCAACACTCCGGCGTGCGCCCAGGCCTGTCCGACGCAGTCCATCCAGTTCGGGGACGTCGACGAGCTGCGCGAGCGGGCCCAGCAGCGCGTCGAGGCGCTGCACGCCGGCGGCGTCACCGAGGCACGCCTCTACGGCGAGGACCCCGAGGACGGGATCGGGGGAGCCGGGGCGATGTTCCTGCTCCTCGACGAGCCGGAGGTCTACGGCCTTCCTCCAGACCCGGTCGTCGCGACGAAGGACCTGCGCCAGATGTTCAACCGCGCCTCTGCGGCCGCCGGGGTCCTGCTGGCCGGAGCGGTCGTCGCCTTCGTCGGGCGGCGGCGATGACACCCGAGGCTCAGGGCCGGCACGCGGTGGACGCCGGCGCGGACGGCGGCCAGCGTCCATCGCGTCGCCGACGTCGCCGCGGCGGAGGCGGTGGTGGTGGTGGCGAACGGTCGATGGTGCCGGACGTCACGTTCACGTCGTACTACGGCCGTCAGGTCGTCAAGCCGTCCCCGTGGAAGGCGGACATCCCGGCATACCTGTTCTTCGGTGGCCTGGCCGCTGGCTCGTCGCTGCTCGGGGCGGGCGGCGACCTCACCGGCCGTGCCGCCCTGCGCCGGACGGGGCGCCTGGGCGCCCTCGTCGCCATCTCCGTGAGCCTGGGCGCCCTGGTGCACGACCTCGGCCGGCCGGAGCGCTTCCTCAACATGTTGCGCACCGCCAAGCTGACCTCGCCGATGTCCGTCGGCACCTGGATCCTCTCGGGCTACGGGCCCTTCGCCGGGGCGGCCGCCGGCGCTGAGCTGCTCGGGATGCTGCCGGCAGCGCGCACCGGTCGGCTGTCCACACTTGTGTCGCTGGGTCGTCCCCTCGGGGTGGTCGCGGCGCTGATCGCACCACCCGTCGCGGCTTACACCGCTGTCCTCCTTTCGGACACGGCGACGCCGTCGTGGCACGACGCGTACAAGGAGCTGCCGTTCGTCTTCGTGGGCTCGGCCGCCGCCGCGTCGGCAGGTCTCGGGATGATGGCCTCTCCGGTCGACCAGGCCGGCCCAGCTCGTCGGATGGCGCTCGGCGGAGCGCTCCTGGAGCTGGCGGCCGAGCACCGGATGGAGGCGTCAATGGGGATCACGGCCGAGCCGCTGCACCAGGGCAAGGCCGGGGTCCTGATGAGGCTGAGCAAGGCCCTGACCATTGCGGGAGCGGCGGGTTGCCTGCTGTCCGGGCGCAGCAGGGCCGTGGCCGTGCTCTCCGGGACAGCGCTGATGGCGGGCTCCGTCTGCACCCGGTTCGGCGTCTTCGAGGCGGGCCAGCAGTCTGCACGTGACCCGAAGTACACGGTCGTCCCCCAGCGGGAACGGCTCGAGCGCGGCGAAGCCGTGCGCTCCGACCGGACCGGCTGACCCGAGCCAGGCCCACCGCCGCCCTCCAGCACAAGGAGCAGTCGCATGTCGTCCAACGCACACACAGGGTTGTCCGCGAACGAGAACCCGAGCGACAACCCGACCCGCGGCCGGTGGCTGCTCGTCGCCGCGGCGCTGCTCCTGCAGTTCTCGATCGGCGCCGTCTATGCCTGGAGCGTCTTCAGCAAGGCCCTGCAGTCCGCTGAGCCGTTCCACCTCACCAAGCTCGAGGCCTCGCTGCCGTTCGAGGTGACCATCGGCATGATCTTCATCGGCACCTACGTCGGCGGCCGGCTCCAGGACCGCCGCGGTCCGCGCCCGGTCGCCATCGCCGGCGGCGTCATCTACGCGATCGGCGTCATCGTCGCCTCGTTCGCGCACGACCGCAGCCAGCTCACGTTGCTCGTCGCCGGCTACGGGGTCATCAGCGGGTTCGGCCTCGGGCTGGCCTACATCGTGCCGATTGCCATGCTCCAGAAGTGGTTTCCCGACAAGCGCGGCCTCATCACCGGCCTGGCGGTGGGCGGCTTCGGCTTCGGTGCCGTGCTCACCTCCCCCGTCGCCCAGCGGCTCATCGACGCGAACAAGGACGTCCCCACCCGGGCCTTCCTCCCGCTGGGCATCGCCTACCTCGTGCTGTCGCTCATCGGGGCCTCGATCTTCCGCAACCCCCCAGCGGGCTACACGGTCCCGGGCTACGTGCCGGCCACCACCGGACGGGTCGTCGACAGCGGACGCGACTATGCCCAGGGCGAGGCGCTGCGCACTCCCCAGTGGTACCTCCTCACGGCGATCCTCACCCTCAACGTCACCGCCGGCATCGCGCTGATCTCCCAGGCGGCGGCGAGCGCCACCGACATCGCCGGCTATTCGGCGACCGGTGCCGCAACGGTCGTCGGCATCCTCGCCGTCTTCAACGGCGGTGGCCGGATCGTCTGGGCTGCTGTCTCGGACCTCACCGGCCGGATGCCCGCCTTCGCCGCCATGCTCGGGCTCTCGGGGATCTGTCTGGTCCTGCTGCCGCACGCCTCGAACTCGGTGCTGTTCTTCGTCCTGGCGGCCGTCGTCTACCTCTGCTACGGCGGCGGCTTCGGCACGATGCCCGCCACCGCAGGCGACTACTTCGGGGTCAAGCACGCCGGCGCGATCTACGGGCTGATGATCATCGGCTGGAGCCTTGGAGGGGTCATCGGGCCGGTCATCGCGTCGGCACTGATCGGCTCCACCAAGAACTACGGCGGGGCCTACACCACGCTCGGGATCATCGCGCTGGTGGCGATGGTGTTGCCCTTCCTCACCCGGATGCCACGCACCCGCCAGAGCGCCGAGGAGGGAGCCCTCGGCAAGCCGGCTGCCCGCAGCTGACGGTTGCCGCCCTCGGTGCCCGAGCCGGTATGCCGGCTCACCGCACCGACAGTGCCGCCGGGCCGCAGGCGAGCACCTCGCCTATCACGGTGGCCCCCCGGACCTCACCAACCATGAGCAGCCCCCCACTGGTCTGCGCGTCGGCCAGGAGGAGCAGCTCGTCCTCGCCCACCGTGCTGGAGAGGTGGGGTCGCACCCAGTCCAGGTTGCGCCGCGTCCCGCCACTGACGAACCCGTCCCGCACGGCCTCGCGAGCGCCGTCGAGGTAGGGCATGCTGGTGGCGTCGACGACTGCGCTGACGCCGGAGGCACGGACCATCTTGTAGAGGTGGCCGAGCAGCCCGAACCCGGTGACGTCGGTGGCCGCCACGACGCCCGCCGCGAGGGCGTTCCGGGATGCCCGGTCGTTGAGGGCGACCATCGACTCGACGGCCTGGGGAAAGACGACTCCGGTGGCCTTGTGCCGGTTGTTCAGCACCCCGACGCCGAGCGGCTTGCTCAGGCTCAACGGCATACCAGCCTTCGCCGAGCTGTTGCGCAGCAACCGTTCCGGTTCGGCGAGACCCGTCACCGCCATGCCGTACTTCGGCTCCGGGTCGTCGATGCTGTGGCCGCCCGCGACCGGGCAGCCGGCCAACGCTGCCACGTCGAGCCCGCCGCGCAGCACCTCGCGCAGCAGCTCCGTCGGCAGCGTGTCCCGCGGCCAGCCCACGAGGTTGATGGCGAGGATCGGCCGTCCGCCCATGGCGTAGATGTCGGACAGCGCGTTGGCCGCGGCGATGCGTCCCCAGTCGTAGGCGTCGTCCACGACGGGGGTGAAGAAGTCGGCCGTGCTCAGCACCGCCATACCGCCGTCGATCCGCACCGCGGCGGCATCGTCGCCGTCATCGAGTCCGACGATCAGGTCCGGGGCGTCCAGGCCGACGAGCCCGGCGACGATCTCCTCTAGCTCACCGGCCGGGATCTTGCAGGCGCACCCGCCACCGCGGGCGTACTGGGTGAGCCGGTAGGTCACGGCCGTAGGGTCCATGCGCTCGACACTACCCACGACCCACTACGGTGACTCCTGGAGGCGTACAGGTGCCTGGTGGCCCTCCCGGTCTTCAAAACCGGTGTGACCCGGCATCCGGGTCAGGCGGGTTCGATTCCCGTCCGCCTCCGCCGCCGCCACACGTCCTGCGTAGGGCTTCAGCGCTCCGCCGAAATCAGCTGCTGCACGGAATGGAAGCAGCGTCTCCCACGTCCGAACCGTTGACCACTCGAATCTACTCCGGTGGCGTCTTGTCAACCCGCCATGGGCGGACACTTTGGGGCGAACTCATAGAATGGGTCGGTGGAGCCGCCCGATGAACGCCGTCGCATCCCGCGCACCGACGTGGTCCTGGCCGACGCACGGGTGGCGCGAGCGGGCGATCGCCTGGGTGCGGTGGTCGTGAAGTCGGCGGTCACGGCCGCGCAGGCGCGGGCTCGAGCGGGCGAGATCACCCCGGACGACGTGGTCGCCGAGGTGTTGGACAGTCTCCCGACCCGCACGACATCGTTGCGGCCGGTCCTCAACGCCACAGGGGTCGTGCTGCACACGAACCTGGGCCGGGCTCCCCTCTCCACCGCCGCCATGGAGGCGATCTCGGTGGCGGCCGCGTATGTCGACGTCGAGTTCGACGTCGGGACGGGACAACGGGCGCGACGTGGTCGGGCGACACTCGCCGCCCTGGCCGACGCCGTCCCCGCCGCGGAAGCGACCCTCGTCGTGAACAACGGAGCGGCGGCGCTGCTCCTGGCCACCACCGCGCTGGCGGCCGGCCGCGACGTCATCGTCAGCCGCGGCGAGATGGTGGAGATCGGCGACGGCTTCCGGCTGCCGGACCTCATCAGGTCGGCCGGCGCACGGCTGCACGAGGTCGGCACGACGAACCGCACCGTCCTTCGTGACTACGCCGATGCGGTCAGCCCAGAGACCGGGTGCATCCTCAAGGTCCATCCGAGCAACTTCCGGGTCGAGGGGTTCACCTCGGCGGTCGCCGTCGAGGAGCTGTCCCGGCTCGGGGTGCCGCTGGTCGTCGACATCGGGAGTGGCCTGCTGCGTCCCGACCCGCTGCTGTCCGACGAGCCGGACGTGACGACGACCCTGCTGGCCGGAGCCGACCTGGTGACGTGCAGCGGGGACAAGCTGCTCGGTGGGCCGCAGGCAGGACTGGTGCTCGGGCGAGCGGATCTCGTGGAGTTCCTGCGCCAGCACCCCATGGCGCGGGCGCTGCGCGTCGACAAGCTGACGCTGGCCGCGCTCGAGGCCACCCTGCGAGGACCGAGGCCGCCGATCGAGCGGTACCTCCACGCCGACGCCGCCGAGCTTCGGCGCCGCGTCGAGCGTCTCGCCGCGGTGGTGGACGCGCCGGTCGTCCCCTCGGCCGGCGTCGTGGGCGGCGGTGGCGCACCGGGCGTGGAGCTGCCCGGCTGGGCGGTGGCGGTGCCCGAGAGCTGGTCCGCCCTGCTGCGGCAGGGAGAGCCTTGTGTCGTGGCGCGAGTCGAGCGGGGTCGGTGCCTGGTCGACCTGCGCTGTGTTCCGCCGGAGATGGACGACGACGTCCTCGCCGTCCTCCTCGCCGTGCGGGCCGGGCACCCCGTCGGGTCGTCCACCGAAGCGCCGTGATGCACGTCGTCGCCACCGCTGGGCACGTCGACCACGGCAAGTCCACGCTGGTGCGCGCCCTGACGGGGATGGAGCCCGACCGGTGGGCCGAGGAACGCCGTCGGGGGATGACGATCGACCTCGGCTATGCATGGACGTCCCTGCCGTCCGGAGCGGAGCTGGCCTTCGTCGACGTCCCGGGACACCAGCGGTTCATCGGCAACATGCTCGCCGGCCTGGGCCCGGCGCCGGCAGTGCTCATCGTGGTTGCCGCGGACGAGGGGTGGCGTCGACAGAGCGGCGAGCACCTCGCGGCCGTCGACGCACTGGGCCTGCGACACGGGCTGCTCGCTGTGACCCGCTGCGACCTCGCCGACCCGGGACCGGCGTTGGTGCAGGCGCAGGCCGAGATGGCCAGGTCGAGTCTTGGGACAACGGAGTCCGTCGTCGTCTCCGGCGCGACCGGACAAGGGTTGGAGGACCTCCGCGGCGCGCTGGACCGGCTGGTCGCCCGGCTGCCCCCGCCGGTCACAGCGGGTCGGGTGCGGCTCTGGGTCGACCGCGCCTTCACCATCCGGGGCAGCGGGACCGTCGTGACCGGCACGCTTGCGGCGGGCTCGCTGAGCGTCAGTGACGAGCTGGACCTCAACGGCCGACTGCTGCGGGTCAGGGGCCTGCAACGCCTGGGTCGAGCCGCCGACCGGGTGGACGCCGTCGCCAGGGTCGCGGTAAACCTCCGCTCGGTCGCGGTGCAAGAGGTGGGCCGCGGCGACGCCCTCTGCACGCCGGGCGGATGGCGGCCCACCAGCGTCGTCGACGTCCGACTGACGACGGCCGCCGCGGAGCTGCCGTCCGAGCTCGTCCTGCACATCGGGTCGGCTGCCGTGCCCGTCCGGGTGCGTCCGCTCGGCGGCCACACGGCGCGGCTGAGCACGGCGCGACCCGTGCCGCTGCAGCTCGGCGACCAGGCCGTCCTCCGCGACCCGGGCCAGCAGGTCGTGGCGGCAGGCGTCCTCGTCCTCGACGCGGACCCACCGGCGCTGAGCCGTCGAGGGTCGGCCGCCAGACGGGCGGACGCCCTCCGCGGGGCGACCGCACGTCCGGACGTCACGGCTGAGGTCACCCGCCGCGGCGCCGTGCGACGAGGCGACCTGGCGGCGCTCGGCATACTCCCTCTCGACGTCGCCCTCGACGCGACGACCGTGCGGGCGGTCGGGGAATGGCTCGTCGCGGAGGCGACGTGGAGCCGGTGGGCCGCCGCGCTGCTTGCAGCGGTGGACGCCCATGCGCAGGCCCATCCCCTCGAACCGCGTATGCCGTTGGAGGCCGCCCGTCGTAGCGCCGGAGTGCCTGACGCCCGACTGGTGCCGGAGCTTGCCCGCGCCGCGGCGCTCGAGGTCGGTGGCGGACGGGTGAGCAGACGGGGCGTCCGAGCCGACTTGGGGGCGGCGGAGCTCGGGATCGTCGACCTCGAGGCACGGCTGTCAGTCGAGCCGTTCGCCGCGCCCGAGCACGACGAGCTCGTCGCCCGAGGGCTCGGTGCCCGCCAGATCGCCGCCGCCGTGACTGCGGGTCGGCTGCTGCGGCTGGGCGAGGAGGTGCTCCTCCTCCCCACCGGTCCGGCACGGGCGATGCGGGTGCTCGTCGGCCTCGGTCAGCCCTTCAGCGTGAGCGAGGCGCGCCAGGCCCTCGGCACCACCCGGCGAGTGGCGGTTCCGCTGCTGGAGCACCTCGACTCCCGCGGGTGGACGGCCCGCGTCGACGGGGGCCGTCGCCGGGTCGTGCGAGGCTGACCAGGGTCACCCGGTGACGTTGACGTCGCCGACCTCCTCCGAGCGGATCACGTGCATCACGGCGTTGATGAGCGCGAGGTGGGTGAAGGCCTGCGGGAAGTTGCCGAGGTGGCGACCGGTGTGCGGGTCGACCTCCTCGGCATACAGCTCCAGCGGCCCGGCGAAAGACAGGAGCTTGGCGCACAGCTTCTGGGCGCGGTGGTGCTCGCCGACCTCGCACAGGGCCGAGACCAGCCAGAACGAGCAGATCGTGAACGAGCCCTCCTCGCCCGCAAAGCCGTCGTCGGTCTCCTCGGTGCGGTAGCGCAGCACGAAGCCGTCGACGGTCAGCTCGTCGGCGATGGCCAGGACGGTCGCGCGGATCCGCGGGTCGTCCGCCGGGAGGAACCGCACCAGCGGGGCCAGGAGCAGTGACGCGTCCAGGGCGGTGGTGCCGTAGTGCTGGGTGAACACCCCTCGCTTGTCCACGCCGTTGGCCAGGATGTCCGCCTTGATCTCGTCGGCGGCCAGCTGCCAGTCCGACGCCTCGGCGTCCTGGCCGATCATCGACGCAAGCCGGGCGCCGCGGTCCAGGGCCACCCAGCACATGATCTTGGACGAGGTGAAGTGCTGGAGCGGCCCACGGACCTCCCAGATGCCGGCGTCGGGTTCGCGCCAGTGCTTCAGGGCGGCGTCGACCTGCTTGCCGAGGATCGGCCAGATGCGGGAGTCCAGGTGGTCAGCGGCCTTTGAGTGCAGGTAGACGGAGTCCAGCAGGGCGCCCCAGACGTCGTGCTGGGCCTGGGCGTGCGCCGCGTTGCCGATCCGGACCGGTCGCGAGCCGGCGTAGCCCGGCAGGTGGTCCAACGTCGACTCGGTGAGATCCCGCTCGCCGCCGATGCCGTACATGATCTGCAGGTCTTCGTCGCGTTCGGCGAGGTCGGCGATGAACGAGAAGAAGTCCACGGCCTCCCAGTCGAAGCCCAGCGAGTACATGCCCCACAGGGCGAACGTCGCGTCGCGGATCCAGCTGAACCGGTAGTCGTAGTTGCGGTTGCCGCCCAAGGTCTCCGGCAGCGACGTGGTGGCCGCCGCGGCGATCGCGCCGGTCGGTGCGTAGGTCAGGCCCTTGAGGGTGAGCGCGCTGCGCTGGAGGTAGCTGCGCCACGGGTGGTCGGGAAACTGCCCACGCGCCAGCCAGTGCTGCCAGTGGTGCGTCGTCCAGACCAGCCGTTGGTAGGCATCGTCGTAGGTCAGCGGAGGCGGGCGACTGCCCCAGGACAGGGCGGCGTAGCGCACATCGCCTTCCTTCAGGAGGGTCCGCGCCGCCGCCTGGCCGCCCTCGAAGCCGAGCCGCAGGTCCGTCGTCAGGGTGACGGTCACGTCGCTGCCGTCCGCGGTGGCCTGTCCCTGGTGGTAGACGTGGTCGGTGTAGGACCAGCGCACCGTGGACTGCCCGTACTCCAGCACGGGCTCGCACTCCATCACGGTCTGGACCTCGCCGGAGACACACCGGATCGTGCGCAGCAGGACACCCTCGGCGGCGTAGTCCATCGGCGTGCGCCGGTGCGGTTTGGAGAAGCCCTCCTCGAAGCGCCACGGGCCGATGAGCAGCACGTCACGGACGATGATCCACCCCGTCGGCGTGCCCCAGCTCGTCTCGAGGCACATGGTGCCCGGCAGGTACCGGCGGGCCGCAGGGACCGACGCATCCGTCGGGCCGAGCCGCCAGCGCCCGGCGTGCTGCCCGAGCATCGCCCCGAAGACGCTTGGCGAGTCGAGCCGCGGCACGCACATCCACTCCACCGACCCGCCCGGAGACACCAGCGCGGTCACCTCCCCGTCGGCGAGGAAGCCGTAGTCGGCGATGGGCACGGTCCGGTCAGACATCAGGTCCCCGAGACAGTGATGGCACAGCAGGGTCCGGTTCGCTCCTTCATGGGCTCAGGTTCCTCCCCGGCGGTGCTGTTTGCCAAGTCTCGGCCGGGCCGATCCGTCACCTGTCCTAGCTAGAACGGCTGGCCGCCGGTGACCGGCACCACGGCACCGCTGATGTAGCTCGACTCCTGGGACGCGAGGAACACGTATGCCGGAGCGAGCTCGGCCGGCTGACCCGCCCGGCCGAGGGGGGTCTGCTGCCCGAAGCTCTCGACCTTCGCCTCGTGCATCGTGGCGGGGATCAGCGGCGTCCAGATCGGCCCCGGAGCCACTGCGTTGACCCGGATCCCCTTGGGGGCGAGCATCTGCGCCAGACCCTGGGTGAAGCTGATCAGCGCGGCCTTGGTCATGGCATAGTCCAGCAGCTCCGGTGCGGGGCTGGCACCCTGGATGGAGGTGGTGTTGATGATGCTTCCGCCCTCCTCCATCTGCTCGAGCGCCCCCTTGCTCAGCCAGAACGTCGCGTAGAGGTTCGTGCGCATCACCCGGTCGAACTGTGCCGAGGTGATGTCGGCGATCCCACCCGGCTGCGCCATCTGGTATGCCGCGTTGTTGACGAGCACGTCGATCCCGCCCAGCTCCTCGACTGCCCGGTCGATCACCGCCCGGCAGGCCTGCTCCTCGCGCAGGTCGGCGGCGACGGAGATGCCGCGCCGACCAGCCTCCTCGATGAGCCTGACCGTGGCGTCACCGTCCTGCTGCTCGCTCTCCAGGTGGACGACGAGGACATCAGCGCCCTCGCGCGCGAAGGCGATCGCGACCGCTCGCCCGATCCCGGAGTCACCGCCGGTGATGACGGTCCGCTTGCCGTCCAGCCGGCCACTGCCGCGGTAGGACCGCTCGCCGTGGTCCGGTTCGTGCTCCATGTCACCGGTGCGGCCCGGGTGCTCGATCTGCTCCCCGGAGGTGTCCGGCTGGCCATACTGCTCCGTCGGGTCCTGCTGCGCGGTCTGGTCCGGTCCACTCTGGTCCTGCTTGCTCTGGTCCTGTCCGTTGTCGTGGGTCATGTCGTCCTCTGCCTTCCCGCGCCGGCCGCGCGAACGTCTGGTCCGGCCGGTCACCGCCTGCCCGGCCGGCCCGCGCTCTTCCTTGGTGATACCCCGCCGACGATCGGGAAACCGCGAGGACGACCGGGTTCTCGGTCCACCGGCCGCCGACGTTATGGAGCGAGGTTTGACACGGACGGCCATGGAGGGGAAGCGTGTTCCACTTCACCCCGCACGTCCTCGGCCAACGACCCGGCATACAGAAGGTGTCCCCGTGCCCCCAGACAGTCAGCGTGGTCCGTCCCCGGCCG
>JAABUJ010003104.1_pt1 | contig 19172 bp, 16 predicted proteins | sample 5559131 | NCBI WGS metagenome assembly JAABUJ01 (sample SAMN10711875, study PRJNA513366) | rock metagenome | isolation source: Antarctica rocks | place: Antarctica: Victoria Land, Mt New Zealand nord | collected 2016-01-07 | reverse complement strand
CTGGTCCCGCCTCATGAGCGCGTGACGGTAAGGGCGCGCGTCTTGCCATCCACTCGCGAAGCTCCGACCACATCGTACACATACAACCTGGAGTTTCGTGGCCAGGACGTTGGCGCGCTCAACAACAACAGCCCCTACCTGACTCGCCACGCGCGTTTCGTATATATGCCAGAGGGAGGCGGTCCACCCGTGCCCGTGTCCAGCGCCGTCATATCCGCGCCAGCGCGTAGGGCGCCTCGGCGCACGCTGCTGTTGCTCCCCCTGGTATTGCTGCTGCTCGCGGGTCTGGCGGCTGCGTGGATGGAACGAGGGACTTTCTCCGCTCGAGGCGCGGCATCGCTCCCTGTGATCGCGCGATTCACGGCGCGGGCTGACGCGCGGGCTGACGTGACTACCCTGACGTGGCAGGTGACAGGAGCCGCGACGACGACGCTCGACGGCATACCTGTCGCGGCGGCGGCGAGCCGGTCGATCGATGTATCGCACACGGTTACAGCGATGCATCTGTTGCGGGCGACTAACCAGGCGGGGACAGTATTGGGTGTCGTAACTACCGCGCCTCCCGCGGCGACGCCGGTAGCCCTGCGGACGCCGTCGATCGACACGTTCGAACTGCGCCAAAAGGGGTCGAACGCGCCATATCGGCTGGCATGGTTAACGTACAACGCCTCGTGGGTGACACTCGATGGCATACGTGTCCCCTCGCGCGGCCACTGGTGGTTGACGGCGCCGGTACACACCGCGACACATTATTTGGTAGCGTCCAATGCCGTGGGTCAGATCATGGCCCGGGTCGACGTGGTCGTCGTGGCCGCGACGACACCGGCGCCGCACTCGTATAAAGTTGCGGTGCGGCCGTAGGAGGATGGCTCCGGAGCCTGATTTTATGCCGCTGGGGCGAGATACCCATAGCCGGGGAGAGTACGGATCAGCAACGGCGCGTCGGGGAGTTGGGCGATCTTCTCGCGTAGGTGACGTACATGAGTCTTAACGACGTTGACATCACTCCTGCTGTCGGCCCCCCAGATATGGCGCCAGATGCGGTCGGTGGAGACGGCTAACCCTTCATGCGCCAGGAGCAGTTCCAGGATCTGGCTTTCCGTGCGTGTTAGCCGCACCCGCGCCCCGTCGCGTCCCATCAGTTCGTTGGCTGCCGGGTCAAAACGCGCCCCAGCGACGCGGTAGACGCCGGCGTCCCCATGTATGCTGGCGGGACTGCCCTCAGGAGTCGTTGCGGCCCGTTGTAGCGCCGTTTTGACCCGCGCGGCTAGCGCCTCCAGGTTGACCACACGCTCCGAATCAGCGCCTTCGTATAGACGTGCGTCGAGTACAGCGATCGGAGCCATAGAAAAGGCGTGCAGCGCGGCCAGGACTTTGGAGCCGTTCAAGCCAGGGTTGTTGGCGTCGAGAACCACCAGGTCAAATTTATGGCCGCGCAGCAATCGCACGGCTTCGGATCCGCTGGCCGCCGTGGTAACGTCGATGCCTTCGCGGGCCAGCCCCTGGCGGAGCAGCGCGGCTAGGCCGCGGTCGTCATCAACGCACAGGATAGTGGTCATGAATTCACTCGACGATCAGGACAGCAAGCCGAAACTACAAAGACCATATACTGTTAGGATACTCCTCTTTGCCAACTAGGAGCAGGATCGGGGCCGTGTTCGGGGGTGAGGGCCGGCTACGTGACCACGCGTTGGGGCTCGGCGACGTGACCCTTGTCTCGGAGCGCCGTACGGGGTGTGCGGTGTGTCATATAGCCGACGCCGGGCACGGTGTGGATCGGGCTAGGAGCGCCCGGCAGCGTCGCGATTTTCTCGCGCAGCCGCCGGATGTGCGTCTTGACGATAGCGCTGTCCGACGCTTTGGTGTAGCCACGGACGTACTCAACGATGCGATCGGCGGATAGCGCCTGCCCTTCGTGGGCCAGGAGCGCCTGCAAGATGCGGCTCTCCGTCGGGGTGAGTCGTACGCGTATGCCCTCGTCCGTCACCAATTCATTGGCTGTCGTATCGAGAAGCGCGTCCGCGATGCGGTACTCCACGCCATCCTTCCCTATATCCATGATGCTGGGGCGCAGCTGCATGCGCCGCAGCACAGCTTTGGCGCGCAGCACGAGCACTTCCAGGTTGAACGGCTTGATCACGTAGTCGTCGGCGCCCGCGTCGAGGCCGGCGATGACATCTTCGTCCTGAGCGCGGGCCGTGAGAATGACGATGGGGATGGACGAGAAGGCGCGCAGGATGCTGAGGACCTTGATGCCATTGATGTCGGGGAGGTTGATGTCAAGGGTAACCAGGTCGAAGGGGTCGGCGCGCACCATTTGTAGGGCTTCGCGCCCACTAGCCGTCGCGGTCACGTCGAAGCCTTCGCGCGCGAAGCCGTAGCATAGGAGATCGGTTAGAGCGTCGTTGTCGTCGACGCATAGTATCCTCGTCATAGAGACAGCATTATCCTTCATGGCATTGGCATAGTCGCGCCGCGCATACTTTCCTTCATATAGTGGCCGTTCAAGCCACGCTTGTCAAGCCTCACAAAAATCAGGGCCGCGCGACCCATGAAGGCACCACGCGGCCTGACCTTGAAAGGTCATGGCAGGGACCGGACCTTGAAAGGTCGGTCTGGGCGCGAACCCGTCTCGCCTCCCACAGCGCGTAGCTGGCGCCAGCATGACCTTGGTATACTGTGGCTATGAGCCGCTCTCGCCTCTCGATCTTCGGACTGTGCGCCCTCATGGTGAGCGCGGGCGTGATGCACTTCGTCGCGCCCACCCCCTACCGCCGCATCGTGCCGGCCCCACTGCGCGGCTATGCCGCGGGCGTCGTCGCCGTGAGCGGCGTGTGTGAGGTGGCGTGTGCGGCGCTGCTGGCGCTGCCACGCACGCGGCGTTTCGGCGCTTGGGCGACAGCGGCGCTGTTCGTGGCCGTGTTCCCGGCTAACGTACAGATGGCGCTCGACAGCGGTCATGCGGACGCCTCCGCCTCTCACCCTTTGAACAAGGCGGCCCTCGCCTGGCTGCGCCTGCCCTTGCAGCTGCCGCTCATCCTCTGGGCCTTGAGCGTGCGCCGGCCCTAGTTACGCAACGACGACGGCAGGATGCCCAGTTGGTCGCGGTACTTGGCGACGGTGCGGCGGGCAATGTGGTAGCCGTGCTCGGCAAGCCGCTCCATAATCTCCTGGTCTGTCAGCGGAGCCTGCTCACTTTCGATCAACTCTTTGATCACATCTTTGACGTTGAGCGCTGGCGTGAAGAAGTCGCTGAACGGGATCACCTTGCCGGAGGGGATCATCACGTACTTTCCGGCCGTCGCACGGCTCACCGTGCTCTCGTGCATGCCGGTATACTGCGCGACCATGGCGCGCGTGAGCGGCGTGAGGAAGCGCACGCCGTTGCGTAAGAAGTCTTCCTGGTGTTCGGCCAGGAAGTCACCGATCTTCTGCATGGTCTGGCGGCGCTGGTTGAGGTTGGCCATAAACATCTTCGCGCGCGAGATGTAGTGCTTGATGTGCTCACGGTCCTTGTCGGAGAACTCCAGCGGCTTGCTCTGCACTTCGCGCCACATATCCTGATACGAGGGCGTGATACGCATCACGAAGCGGCGCGACTCCACGACGTCGACCTCAAGCCCGCTCTCTCCTTCGCGGATGATCACATCGGGCAGCATGTAGCGCGGGATCTCGTTCGGCGCGGAGCGCGGCCGCGCCCCATACTGCTGCGCCGGAAACGGGTTGAGCTTCTCGCGCACGAAGTGGGCCGCCTCGATGACGTCCTCCTGCGACACGCCGAGCGCGTGGGCGATGCGGCCATACTTGTGCTCACCGAGTTCAGCGAAGTGGTCCCTGACGACGCTCTTAGCCACGGGGTTGCCGTAGCCCTGACTATCCAGGTAGGTGAGCTGAATCAGCAGGCACTCTTGCAAATCGCGCGCGCCGATGCCAACCGGCTCCATCGCCTGCAGCTTCGTTAGCACCTCTTGCACGTCGTCGGCGGACACGTCCAGCACACTGGAGACTTCGATTAGGGACGCTTGAAGGTAGCCGCTGTCGTTCAGGCTGTTGACGAGGTACTCGGCGATAGCCAACTGGCGCGGCGTCGTGAGCGCCGGGGACAGATCGGCCAGCAAGCGCTCCGAGAGCGTCATCTGCGCCGCCACAAGCGAGAGCGGATCGAAATCTTCGTCGCGCGACGAGGAATTATTGTACGTGCCGACGTCCATGTAGCTCTCCGACGAGTCGAACGTGGCGGGCTCGGGGCCGGTAGGGTTCTGCGCACGCGCGCAGATGTGGCAGACCGCGTCGACCATCGGCGTGCCGCACTGTGGGCAGTGCGCCGCATCCGTCATATCAAGCGCCGGGTTATCCTGGATCTCGTGTTGCATGTACTCCTGGAGCTCCATCGAGGAGAGCTCAAGCACATGGTTGGCCTGTATCAGACGCGGAGAGATGCGCATCGACATTTGCTGCTGCATCTCATTAGACATGTCCATCACGTTAGAAAGTCCCCCCGCTGGTTGCTGTCGATGGCCCCGGACCTTAGTCCTCGGTCTCGGATTCGGAGCCTAATTCAAGGTCGCCAAGGTTAGGGGCTTGGTCGGCTGCGCCATCGCCATGGTCGGAGTCCGCCTCGGCGTCGGCTGCGCCATCGCCGCGTTCGGAGTCCGCGTCCGGTTCGCTATCGTCGAGGAAGCCCATCGAAACGACGCTGTCACCCTCGTTGAGACGCATCAGCCGCACGCCCTTGGTGGCGCGTCCAAGCCGCGGTACCGTGTCGATGGGCTGCCGGATAATCTTACCGCCGCCCGACATCAGAATCATCTCACCGATCGAATCGTGCGTGACCGCCGCGGCCACGATGGGACCAATCTTGTCGCCAGGACGGATCGTGGCGACGCCGCCGCCGCCACGTCCATGTGTTGGGTATTCTACCAGAGCGGTGCGTTTGCCATAGCCTTCTTCGGTCACGACGAGCAAGTCGCCCTGCTCCTGGACCAGCCCCATCGCCACGACGCGGTCGTCCGTGTGCAGCCGGATGCCGCGCACGCCGGCGGCGGGCCGTCCCATCGAGCGAACGTCCTCCTGCTCGAAGCGGATGGCGCGGCCATCAGTCGTGACGAGCATGACGTCTTCATCGCCCGCGCTGAGTTGCACCCAGGCCAACTCATCGTCGTCGGCGAGGCCGATGGCGATGAGGCCGGAGCGCCGCACGTTGCGGAAGTCGTAGAGGGGCGTGCGCTTGACCGTCCCGCGGGTCGTGGCCATCACAATATAGCCGTCGGTCCGGCCGCTCTCGAACGTCAGGATAGCCGTCACCCGCTCGCCCGGCTCGGCGGCGATCACGTTAGCGACGGGCACGCCGCGCGCGGTGCGTCCGGCCTCAGGCAACTCGTAGACCTTGAGCTGGAACGCGCGGCCCTTGTTGGTGAAGAATAGGATGTTGTCGTGGGTGTTGGCCACGAACAACTGCGACACGGCGTCGGCGTCACGCGTGACCATACCCACGATGCCCTTGCCGCCGCGCCCTTGCGCGCGGTACGTCGAGGTAGGCACACGCTTGATATAGCCCTTGGTCGTCATCGTCACCACGACATCCTCGGGAGCGATCAGGTCGGCGGCGGTGAGGTTATCGACCTCGGCCTGGACGATGCGCGTGCGGCGCGCGTCGCCGAAGCGGGTTTTGAGGTCTTCGAGTTCCGCGACGATGATAGCGTCGACGCGTTCGGGACGGGCCAGGATATCCTCCAGGTCGGTCACGCGCGCGCGCACCTCGGCCAGTTCGTCGGCGATACGCTGGCGCTCCAACGCGGCCAGGCGCGACAGGCGCAACTCGAGGATGGCCTGCCCCTGCTCCTCCGACAAGCCGAACCGGCCTATCAAGCTTTGCAGTGCGACGGACGATGAGGCCGACGCCCGGATCAGGGTGATGACGGCGTCGAGGTTATCCAGGGCGATCGTCTGCCCTTCGAGAATGTGGGCGCGGCGGCGGTCTTTCTCAAGCTCGTAGCGCGTGCGGCGCGCCACCACATCGCGGCGGTGGGCCAAGTAGTGGCGCAGCATCTGATCGAGCGAGAGCACGCGCGGCTGCCCATCAACGAGGGCAAGGACGTTGGCCGAATAGGAGATCTGTAGGTCGCTGTGCTTGTAGAGGCTGTTGAGAACCGTGTCGACCTGGGCGTCGCGTTTGAGGTCGATGACTAGGCGCATGCCCTGGCGGTCGGACTCATCGTTGATGTTGGCGATACCCTCGATGCGGCGCTCGTTGACCATCTCAGCGATCTTCTCTTGTAGCACGGCCTTGTTGACCTGGAAGGGCAACTCGGTCACGATGATGCCGGTGCGGCCGTTGCGCATCTCCTCGACGTGCGATTCGGCGCGCAAGATCATACGGCCGCGTCCCGTCGCGTAGGTATTGCGGATGCCCTCAGCGCCGAAGAGCGTGCCGCCGGTCGGGAAGTCGGGCCCCTTGACGATCTCGGCCAACTCGGTCACGGTCGTCTCAGGGCTGCGGACGAGCAGGATGATGGCGTCGCAGAGTTCGCGCAGGTTGTGCGGCGGGATGCGCGTGGCCATGCCGACCGCGATGCCATCGGAGCCGTTGAGCAAGAGTTGAGGCAGCTTGGCCGGGAGGACGGTTGGCTCCTGCTGCCGGCCGTCGTAGTTCGGCACGAAGTCGACCGTGTCGCGATCAATGTCGGCGAGCAGTTCTTCAGCGGCGGCGGTCATGCGCGCCTCGGTGTAGCGGTAGGCCGCTGCTGGATCGCCGTCGACAGAGCCGAAGTTACCCTGGCCGTCGACGAGAGGGCGGCGCATCGAGAAGTCCTGCGCCAGCCGCACCAGCGCGTCGTAGACTGAGGCGTCGCCATGCGGGTGGTACTTGCCGAGGACCTCGCCGACGATCGTCGCGCTCTTACGGTAGCCGGCGCCGGCGCCGAGGCCAAGCTCGTTCATGGCGTATAGAATGCGCCGGTGCACAGGCTTGAGACCATCGCGCACGTCGGGGAGCGCGCGCTGGACGATCACACTCATCGCGTAGTCCAGGTACGCGTCGCGCATCTCGTCTTCGATAGTCACTTGGCGGACGTTGCCGATGCTCTGCTCCATACCGGTCCTTTTCCTATTTATTCCATACTAAGTATAGTTTATCATATGATCCACCACCGCTCATGGCTCATTCAGGGATAGTGTAGCTAGCAATGTCGAAGAGAGGCTTCGGTGTAGCAGGCCGAATGGGAGCGGTGTAGCAGGCCGGATGGGAGCGGCGGATTCGCTGCGTGCGGCGCGACCCTCACCCCCGACCCATGGCTAACTGGCCCCCCCGATCCCTAGTCGCGGGATCGACGGTCCAGCGCGCTCTCCCTGACGCGGGAGAGGGGAGCCGCCTGTCGTGGCGCGTGGCGCCACCCTCGCCCCTTGAGGGAGAGCCGGTTGGGCTGTCAGAGCGGAGCGGAGAGAGACCAATCCACATGGGGTGGGGGTGAGGGGGAAAACTAAACGCCCATTGTGACGGTAGACCACGACGCGGTATGCTATGCAAGAGGACTGCTCGGGTAGCTCAGTGGATAGAGCACTGGTCTTCGGAACCAGGTGTCGTAGGTTCGAATCCTATCCCGAGCGCCACAAATATTCGACTCGGTACCTATACGATACCGGTACGATACCGGGCCGAACCGCATATCTGGCTCCTTTTACCGAATGGACGCCGTCGGGTCTGGAGCGTCGGTGGGAGGCGTCCGCACATCGTCCCTGCCGAAGACGATCTGACTGATCGCCCGCGTCAGTTCGCGCTGTCGGTGCGGGAGGACGTAGGCGTAGATGTTGGCCTGCTCGTTCTCTCCGACAGATTGCTAGCCGACGCCCTGGATCAGCGCGGCGAAGATTCACACACAGGAGGTCCCATCCATGCGCGTCACGCACACGCACCACGTTGCCCTATACACCGCCAACTTCGCACGTATCCGCGATTTCTACACCGATGTCCTGGGCTTTCCGCTCAGCGGCGCGTTCCCTGGGCGCAACATCGTGTTCGTCGACGCGGGCAGCACGGCGATCGAGATCGTCGAGAACACCAATAGGGACGAGCGCGCGGGCGGTTGGGCGCACCTCGCGCTGGAAGTCCCCGACGTGGACGCCGCTTACGCCGAGTTGTCCGCGCGCGGCGTCCCCTTCCACGTCCTGCCCAACAACTTCCCCGAGGAGGCGCCGTCGGTGCGCATCGCTTTCTTCCGCGACCCCGACGGCAACGAGTTGGAGTTGGTCCAGCCACTCGGCGCACGCTACCCATGATTCCCGTCGACGCGGACGCGCGTGAGCGCCTGCGCCCGCTCTATGCGCCCTACGCGCACGAGCGCGTCTTCATCGACGGCTGCCTCGACGGCCGTTGGGGCGCGGCCTGGGCGGACAATCCCCACGAGTTGCGGGTAGCGCTGCTGTTCCACGCGTTCGTCTACCTCGCCGGAGACCCCACGGCGTCGGCGGCGCGTGAGGCCGTGACGCTGGCCGCCCCGCTCTCAGAGAGCGTCATCGCGCCGTCAGAGGACTGGGGCGCCACGTTGCGCGCCGTGCACGGCGATCGCTTCGCACTCCAGCGCTGGACCTTGCTCAGTTCGCGCCAGGTCAAGCGCGATCGACTGGAGCGCCTGATGCGGGCGCCGGACGGCTGCCGCGTGGAGCGCATCGACCACGCGCTGGCGCGCCGCCTGTACGACGACGGCGTCCTCGTCTTCCGCACGTACGGCCGCTCCCCCGAACGCTTCGCCCGCGAGGGCCTCGGCTATTGCATGGCTCGGGGCGACGAGATCGTCAGCGTCATCAACGCGATGGGCGTCTACAACGGCCAGCTCAAGGGCAGCGTGCAGACGCATCCGGACTATCGTGGGCGTAGTTTCGCCACGGTCGTGGCGGCACGCCTCGTGGCCCACTGCCTCGACCACGGTATCGAATACTGCTGGGAGGCGACCAATCCCGCCTCCGTCGCCCTCGCCACGAAGCTCGGTCTCGCGCCGGTAGGTGAGCGGCTGGCGTACCAACAGGCGCAAGAGACTATCACCATCGAGAACAGGCTTGGGGAGGCCGTTCATGTTTATATAGAAGGCCCCTTTGGGCGAGAGCGCCGGGCGGAGTTACCCGCAGGCGGTACGTGGGGCCGCCAGGCGTTGCGCGGACAGCGCTGGGTCGCCTACGTGGGCGCTCGACGCGTGGCGACGCACGACATCAAGGCCGACGCGCGAACGTGGATGATCGCGCGTACAGCGCCGTCTGCCTAAAAGGATGACGCCGGATCGCTGTCGAGCGGTATCCAGACCTGCATAGGGCCAGGCGCGCGGTTCGCCCACGCGTAGTAGGGGATGGCCGTCAGTTCGATGGGCCTGCCGGCGGCGCGCGGCGCGTCCGCGCGGTGGGGACGATACAACCCCGTTTCCGTTGCGCTGTCGGACGCATGCGCCTCCGTGCGCAGAACTACGACGCCGCCGAGCAACTCCGGCTCCCACACCGTCCGCCACTGCGGCGACCGCGGCAGCGCCAGGTCCCATACATCCGCGCCCGCATGATCGGCCGCCTCGACACAGTACACGAGCGGACCACGCGTGATCGCGACGCGGCCACGGTTGTTCGCGACCAGCGGATGGCTCTCCATCAAGCGCACGGCCATCGGCAACGCGACACTGACCGTATCGCCGCTCTGCCAATGACGCCGCACCTCCAGGTAACTCCCTGGTTCGACCGGGCCGGGGACCGGCGCGCCGTTGACCTCCACCGTCGCCCCCTCCGTCCAACTCGGGATGCGCAGGAACAGGGTAAACGTGGCCGGGGACGCCGGATCGACCTCCAGCGCGACCCGGCCATCCCATGGGTAATCCGTCCGCTGCCGCACGTCCACCGCCCCCACCGATGGGAGCGTGGCCGTCGCCGTTCCCGTCGCGTACAGGTGGACCCACAATCCTTCGTCGGATGTGGTGTAGACGTAGCCGGGCAACGAGGCGAGTAGGCGCGCCACGTTGGGCGGGCAGCAGGCGGTGCCAAACCACGGCTGACGGCGATGGCCGCCGCGGTCGGACAGGGGATTCTCGTAGAAATACGTCGCGCCGTCGAGCGAAATGCCGGAGAGGACGCCGTTGTAGAGGGCGGTCTCCATGGCATCGGCGTAGCGCGCCTCGCCCGTTACGAGGAGCATGCGCCAGGCCCACATCACATGGGCGATGGCGGCGCAGGTCTCGGCGTAGGCGCGCCGGTTGGGCAACTCGTAGTCGGCGCCGAACGCTTCGCCCTCGTGGCGCGCGCCGGCCCCACCGGTGATGTATATCTTGCGCTCCTGCAGGTTGCGCCACAGCGCGTCGAGCGCCTCCCGGAGCGCCCCCTCGCCCGTCTCAGCGTAGACATCGGTCATCCCGGCATAGAGATAGAGCGCGCGGACGGCGTGCCCGACCACTTCGCGTTGCGCGCGAACGGGCGCGTGGTCCTGATGGTACTCCTTGCCACTGATCGTCGGAGGCTGCTGCCCGCGCTGGTCGACGAAGAACGCGGCCTGTCGCAGGTAACGCTCGTCGCCGGTGTCGCGCGCCAGTTCGACCAGGGCCAGCTCGATCTCGGGGTGCCCGTCCGCGCTCCGGAGCCCCTCAGGATTGAAGGTCGCGACGATATGATCGGCCAGACGGACGGCGACGTCGAGCAGGGTATGCGTGCCCGTCGCGCGATGGTGGGCGACCGCGCCCTGGATCAGGTGGCCGGCGCAGTAGAGCTCGTGCATGACGGCGAGGTCGGTCCAGCGCTCGGCCGCGCGGTCGAAGGTGAAGTAGGTATCCAGGTAGCCGTCGGTGTCCTGCGCCGCGGCGATCAATGCAATGACGTCGTCGACCTGAGCGCGCAAGCGCTCATCGCGCTCCGTGGCGAGGGTCCAGGCGGCGGCCTCGAGCCACTTATAGACGTCGGAGTCGTTGAAAAAACGTCCCTCGAAGGCGCCCTGATCCTGACCGGCGGCGCGGCGCAGGTTGTGTAGGCGGCCGGTCCGCTCGAGTTGTTCGTACTGCTCCGGCAAGGTGACGGCGTGGTTGACGCGGCGGCGCGGCGCCCAGAAGGTGTCGTTGATCGTCACCGCGTCCAGGCTCAGGGGACGCAGGCGGCAGAATGGGCTGTGGCGCGTATCCACGACGACTGCCGCATGGGTCGTCCCGGCGTGTACCGGCTGATCGGTAGCAAGTGTCATCGCGAATCCCTCTCCTCACTAGTGACAGCCGTCTCATCCGTGGCGAAAGCGCCCAGGCTCTTGACGTCGCATGACCAAGAGTGTAGCATAGAAAACGATGAAGGAAAAGCCTTTCCTAGAACGTGGGTGCGCCCTGCGATTGTGATAGTGAGCGTGCTTGGCCTGCGACTGCGGTCGCCTGGCAGCGTGACGCCGACTGCGGTCGAGGGTCAGCCCGGTCGGGGTGCCCGCCATGCCCCTCGTTCCAGCACCGCAGTGCCCGTGCGCTGCCATGCGACCGCAGTCGCAGGCTCCATCTCACAATCACGGGGCGCACCCCTAGAACGTACTTGATTGGGCCTTGACGAATAGGCTCGCGCCTATCGAGCGCGGGGGGTACGGACCTACTATGGGTGATAGTGATCTAACAGGGCCGTCTACACACGCTGCCGCGTCTTCACAGCGGCAGCCCGCGTCGCCGACGATCTACGATGTGGCTCGTGCCGCGGGCGTCGCGATCGGGACCGCATCGAAGGCGCTCAACGGCCAGGGCAAACTCCGCTCCGAAACGCGCGCGCGCGTGCAAGACGCGGCGGAGCGCCTGGGGTTCCGGCCCAACGACCTCGCGCAAAGCCTGCTGCGCAGGCGCAGCTTCACCGTCGGTTTGCTTACGACCGATAGCTACGGACGCTTCAGCATCCCGCTGATGCAGGGCATCGAAGACGCCCTTGGCGCGGCCCACATCGCCGTCTTCCTGTGCGACGCCCGCGACGATCCGGCCCGTGAGCGCCACTATATCGAGACCTTACTGTCCAAAAGGGTCGACGGCATCATCGTCACGGCGCGGCGCACCGATCCCCGGCCGCCCCTCGCCGTCGAGGCGTCGCGCATCCCCGTCCTCTATGCCTACACGCAGGTCACGGAGGGCGACACGCTATGCCTGCTGCCCGACGACGCGCAGGGAGGCCATCTGGCCACCGAGCAACTTCTGCTTGCCGGGCGGCGACGTCTCGCGCACATCACGGGTCCCGAGCGATTCGAGTCGGTACGGTTGCGTCGTGAAGGGATGCATCAGACGCTCACCGCGCACGACATAGCTATCCCCGCCGCGCAAGTCCTCTCAGGTCCCTGGCAGGAACAGTGGGGCCATGAAGCGGTCACGCGCCTCTTCGCGTCCGACGGGCGTATCGATGGCATCTTTTGCGGGAGCGATCAGATCGCGCGCGGTGTGGTCGATGCGTTACGCGAGCGGGGCGCGCGCGTACCCGATGACGTCGCGGTCGTAGGATTCGACAATTGGGAAATCATCGCCGAGGCGACACGTCCCCCGCTCACTACGGTGGATATGCGGCTACACGACCTGGGCCGGATGGCCGGGCTGAGGCTCCGGGCGATGATCGGCGGCGAACGGGAATCCGGCGTCGTCCGCCTGCCGTGCCGCCTCGTTGTCCGCGACTCGTGCGGCGCTCGTACGGCGGACACAACTGAGGGAAAGGAGTCTTAACGCATGGCCACGACACGCTCACACCTGGCGCGCCCGCCGCCGATCCAATGGCAGCCGTGCGATGATAATGCGCTTGTCGAGCAGGCCACCGGCCTTTAGGGCGATCATTTGTCGCACCGTTAGTTTGGCGTATCCCAGTGTATAGCCGCCCCACATGGCATGGGGTAATGCAATAGGGAATCTTAAGGAGTATCGATCATGAAGATGCGAGCTATCTTTGGAGCGGCGGCGCTCATTGGCGCGGTGAGCGTGGCGTCAGCTCCCGTGCGGCAGGTCCGGGCCGCGACCACGATCAATTTCTGGATACGGTCCAGCGACTCCGGCTTCGTCACACCCTTGGTACAAGGGTACAATGCCAGCCACGCGAACAAGGTGAAACTCACCATCATCCCCGCACAGACGTTTGTCACCAAGTTCGGCACCGCCGTCGCCGGCGGTGAGGCGCCCGATGTCGTGGCCATCGATCTCATCTACCTGCCGGCTTTCGACGCCGCCAACCAAATGACCGACATCACGTCGTTCGCCCATAAGCTCTCGTTCTTCAGTAAGCTCAGCCCTTCGCACATTCGACTGGCCACCTACAACGGGAAGCTCTATGGGTTGCCCTTCAGCGCCGAAGGTTCCATCCTGCTCTACAACAGGACGCTCTTCCGGCAGGCCGGTTTAAACCCGAACTCGCCGCCCAAGACCTGGTCTCAGATCGAGGCGGACTCCAAGAAGATTACCGCCCTGGGCCACGGGGTCACCGGCTACTACTACCCCGGCGCCTGCGCCGGCTGTAATGCCTTCACGTTCCTGCCGTATGTCTGGGCCAGCGGTGGCGATATACTCAACGCCGCCGGGACGAAGGCGACGCTGACGTCGTCGGGACCCTTGAAACAGGCGCTGTCCTTCTACCATCGGCTCTGGACCGAGAACCAGGTTTCGCCTGGGGCGAAGTCGGATAGTGGGACTACATGGTTCAATGGCTTCCAGGCCGGCAAGGTCGGCATGGTCGGCGGCGGCGCGTTCGAGATTAGCACGCTGAAGACGCGGTATCCCAAGATCGATTTCGGCGTGACTTACCTTCCAGGTCAGAACGGAGGCTGGTCCTCGTTCGCCGGTGGCGACACCATCGGCATCCCGCGCGGCTCGGCCCACGTTGGGGAAGGGTCCGACTTCATCTCGTGGTGCCTCGCCACCCCGCAGCAGCTAACGTACTTCGCCAAGGTCGGCACCGTGCCCGCCCGTACCGACCTGGCGAACAACCAGTACACCAAGGATGAGCCCCGTTTCGTGACCGCCGCGAACGCGATGGCCCATGGCCGCACGCCCTACAGCGTCCACTACAATCAATTGATCAACGATCAGAACGGGCCATGGAACGTGTTGCTCCAGAAAGCCTTCTTCGGCGGCCAGATCGATCAAGCGCTGTCCACGGCGCAGCAGCAGTTCACTCAGATCCTCTCGAGTTCTAGTCAATAGCCGGGTGGGGCGCCTCGCCGAGCGTATGGATCGTCCGGCGAGGCGCGTCCCGCCTCTACACAATCGTGGCGCGCATGGCGGCGCCCGTAAGGCGTGGGGACGCCTTTTCAGCCCCTTGTAAAACCGGATGCGACGAGACAACGGACAGCCAAAAGCTAGAGAGGACGGGGTTCTGCTATGGCCGTGGCAACAGGAGCGCGCACGCGACGAGCGCGCACAACACACACAGCAAGCGCTCAGGCCCGGCGACGTCAGCGAGCGGGCCTGTTTTTCGTACTCCCCAGCGTGGCCTTCGTGGGGCTGTTTTTCATCATACCCCTGATCATCACTGCCTTCATGTCGCTGCACAACTGGCCCCTGCTCGGCGACCGCCACTTCATCGGGCTGGGGAACTACCACACCTTGATGTCCGACACGATGTTCTGGAACAGTCTAATCTTCACCGTCAAATACACCGTCGTCATCACGCCGATCATCGTGCTGGTCGCGTTCGGGTTGGCGCTCCTGGTGCGGCAACGTATCCCAGGAGTCGCGATTTTCCGCACGGCGTACTTCCTGCCCGTCGTGATCGGCCTCAGCACAGCCAGCATCATCTGGATATTCATGTTCAATGACCAGACGGGCGTGTTCGACGGCATCTTGCAGGGTCTCGGGCTGATCAAGGCGCCGATCGAGTGGCTCTCCGACCCAACGGGGGCGCTCCTCTCCATCATTGTCATGGTTGTGTGGAAGACCGTCGGCAGCACCATGCTGTTTTTCGTCATTGGACTGCAAGCAATCCCCGACGACCTCTACGAGGCGGCCAAAATAGATGGGGCGGGGCGCTGGGCGCTCACGCGCTACATCACTCTGCCGCTGCTGCGACGCATCTTCGCGCTCGCGCTCGTCCTCTCAGTGATCGGTTCGTTCCTGGCCTTCGACCAGTTCTATATCATGACTCAGGGCGGCCCGCAGAACAGTACGATAACCGTCGTCTACTGGATCTACAACACGTCCTTCACCTACTTCAAACTCGGCTATGGGGCGGCGCTCTCGCTCGTGCTGCTCGTGATCCTGGTCGCCATCAGCGTGGTCCAACTCTATCTGCTGCGCGACGACACACGGAGCTGACTCCGGCTCCCCGCTATCCCTGGAGGTTTAAGCCATGCAATCCACTGTCGCTACCCCGCGCCGTCGCCGCCCCTTTCCCGCAGGGCGCATCCTGTACTATCTCGTCGGCGGCGTGCTCGCCGTCGTCTTCCTGTTCCCGCTCGCCTGGTCGGCGCTGACCGCCCTCAAGCCCCCCGACGAGGCGCAGGCGGCGCCGCCAACGTTCCTCCCATCGCGCATCTCGTGGGATAACTTCACGGCGCTCGCGGGGTCCGGCGCGGGGATCGGGCACTATATCCTGAACAGCACGCTGGTCACGCTGGCCACGGTTCTCGGGACGATGGTGTTGAGCATCCTGGGCGGCTATGGCTTCTCCCGGTTCACCTTCCAGGGCAAGAACGTCATGTTCGTCGTCATCCTCTCGACGCTGATGATCCCTTTCCAGTCCATCCTGACGCCGCTGTTCCTGGTCCTGCACTATATCCACCTACAAAACACGCTGACGGGGCTGGCGCTGGTCTACATCACGTTTCAACTCCCCTTCGCCATCTTCATGATGCGCAACTCCTTCGACAACGTCCCGCGTGAACTGGAGGAGGCGGCGCTCATCGACGGGTGCTCGTCCCTGGGCTTGCTGTACCGTGTGATGCTGCCGATCGTGCGTCCGGGGGTCGTGACGGTGGCGCTCTTCGCCTTCTTCGCGGCGTGGAACGAGTTCCTGGCCGCGCTCATCTTCATGACGGATAGCGACAAATTCACGCTGCCCGTGCTGCTGCTTAACGCGCAGAGCGGCGCCTTCGGGACAATCAATGCGGGGGCTGTCCAGGCCGGGGTGGTGATCACCGCGCTGCCGGCCATCATTATTTTCCTGGCGCTGCAGCGCTACTACATCTCGGGCCTCGTCGCCGGCGCCGTCAAGGCATAGGAACACCCGGACATATGATCAGGACCACGAAATGCAGCCCCCAGGTATCGTAGCGATAGAGAGTATAGTAGATGAACTGGCGCCAACGAACGGCACTGCTACACACGCAATTCATGGCCGCCTATAGCGAGGCGCCCATGGTGTGGGCGCAAGCGCCCGGTCGCGTCGATTTGATGGGCAGCCACACCGACTACAACCAGGGCCATGTGTCGACCATGACCATCGACCGCGACACCTGGATTGCCGCATGCCCTCGCTGGAATCGACAGATACGCATCTCCTCACTCAATGTTGATAGCGGCGCCACATTTGAATTGTTTGATTTGACCCGCCTGTAGCAAGACAGCATCAACGGAAGGTATAGTGAGCCCCACAATGTATCCGTCGACCTTTGCCACGAGCCTATCTAACGCGACGCGCGGCGTTCCGCCGAGTGGGCGTCCTGTCGCGCCGACCACTGCTGGACGAACGCGGCGAATAGGCTGTTGGCCCAGGCGAACCAGGGACGCGTGAATCGACGCGGGTCGTCGGGATGAAAACTCTCGTGCATCATGCCGGTTCCCGCCGTCGTAGATGTCAGCATCACCAGCAGGTCGTCCCGCTCGGCCGCGCTTTGGGACGTCAGTCCTTGCATGGCCAGCGCGATCGGCCACACCTGGCCGCGCGGCGTGTGCGGGCTGCCCACGCCCCGCGCGCAGGCGCCCGCGACGTAGTAGGGGTTGTCGCGGCTCAGGACGAAGCGCCGCGTGTTCTGGTACACGGCGTCACCAGCCGGCCGGTAGCCAAGATAGGGAATGGAGAGCAGGCTGGGCACGTTGGCGTCGTCCATCAGCAGGTGGTGACCGAAGCCGTCGGTTTCGTAGGCGTAGATGCGCCCGTGACGCGGGTGCTCGACGACGCCATAGGTCTCGATGCCATACGCGATCTCCGCGCGCAGTAGCCGCGCCTCCCTACTCAGGTCCGCGTCGTCATAGATGTCGTCGGCGAACTCGGTGATTTGGCCCAGGACGACGACCGCGAACATGTTGGCCGGTATGTGGAAGCCACGCGCGCAGGCGTCATCGCTGGGGCGGAAGCCCGACCAGATCATACCCGTGTCATTCGTCCGCGCGCCCTTGTGGCGAAACGGCAGGACGCCGCTCGGGAGCGGCCAGCGGCGGCGCGCGAACGCGTACGTCGAGTCACGGTCATGATGCTGCTCGACCCTCATCACCGCGAGGACGCAGCGCAACATCTGGTGGATGGTCTCATCGAAGGCGTCGCGATCTCCGGTAGCCCGCCAGTAGTCATGGCAGAGTTGGATTGGGTAGCACAGCGAATCAAGTTCGAACTTGCGCTCCCACACCCAGGGGCTAGATACCGGCCGATCCCCGACGTGTCCCCGACCGTTGGGCGTGCGGTTGAAGGCGTTGGCGTAGGGGTCGCACAGAATGTCGGCGCCCTGCCGGCGCATCAACCCTCGGATCAAGCGCCGCACGTCGGGGTCGCAGGCCGCGAGGGACACATAGGGGCGCACCTGCGCGGAGGAGTCGCGCAGCCACATCGCCGGGATATCTCCGGTGACGACGAATGTCGTACCATCGCCGCACAACTCAACCGTGGTCTCCAGCGTATTGGCGTAGCACGCGGCGAACATCGCGGCGAGTTCGGGGCGGTCGACAAGCTCATGCCGCATGTCCTCAATCAGGGCGCAGACCGCGGCGTAGCGAGGCTTATCCCGGACACGACCCCGATAGTCGCGTGCGGATAGGCTGTATGGGGCAACACTCATGGGGGCTGGCTCTATCCTTTCCACCCCGATAGGGGGCCTGAGTTGCCTCAATGTACTGCTATTGTCACCATAACGTCAACATGGTTTGCGGGAGAAGCCGTGAGGATACGGAGGCGCGTAGTAAAATGGGGACACGCTAGACGCCGACGCGTCCGTTCACGCTTGACGCGACGGGCGCGCGACCTGGACGATGAGGAGATTCCGTGGCAAAAATACGTCCCACGGTGAAACTGGAGCGACTGCGCGGTCTGGCCGGCCAGCCACAAGAGCAGGTCGATTACGCCCTCGAACTGGTGGAGACGGACGACAACCTGGACGTGGTCCAGGCCGCGCTCGACGCGCTCGCGGACACACCCGACGCCCGTGTGCGGCGCGCCCTGTTGGACCGCTTCAGCCGCGACGCGGACGGCGCCGGCGGAGGCGACTCAGGCTGCTACCGCCGCGTCGCCCTCCTGCAGGCGCTGCGCTACCGCGCCCAGCGTGACGACGCGTCTATACTCGAACGCGGGGTGACGACCTACGAGTTCAAGCCGCCGTTCTACCCCGACGACCCGACGCGCGGCGATGTGGCCGCGGGGCTGCGCTCGGTCGCGCTGGTCACGCTCAACGAGGTCGACGAGACTCTGGCCGGCTACCATGCCGCGCGCTTGCTGATCGACAGGTACACGTCGCCCATGTCGGGCGAACCGGCCGTGACCGCCGCACAGGTGTTGGCGGCGCAGGGACACGCGCTGCCGCTGTACGGCTACGTCCTGCGCGAGGAGCCCGGCGTCTCCGAGGTGGTAGGTGGGTGCCTGCGCAACCTGACGCCCCTGCCCGCTTCGCTGCTGCCCGCGCTGGTCGAGCGCTACCGCGACAGCGCGGACGAGATTGTGCTGCTCGGGCTGTTCGACCTGCTGCTGGCCCACCCGGACCGCGCCCGCTACGATGACATCGTGCTCGATTTTCTGCGCGCCACGCGACTCTACAACATCTACCGCTACCTCGTCAGCGCTATCGTGGCAAGCCGGCGTGAAGACCTGGCCGCACGCTTGCAGGCGATGGAGGCGGTCGAACCGGACCGCCTGAAAGCGGAGATCCTGCGCGACGCACTGGCGTTGCGCTAGCATATTTACAGTAGAAAAGGGCATGGTTCATTTCAGGCGGCTAATGTGTTGACACTTCGCGCAGGGCGTGGGGGAAATGCAGCGTCGGCTGACGGCCGCAGGCGTCTGTAGCCCAAGGCATCGAGCCAGTGCGGCGCGGGCAG